>Ga0163162_10000044_pt1 | contig 128200 bp, 119 predicted proteins | sample S55metaG_FD_115310 | JGI IMG/M metagenome (GOLD analysis project Ga0163162, IMG submission 115310) | Switchgrass rhizosphere microbial communities from Kellogg Biological Station, Michigan, USA - S5-5 metaG | ecosystem: Host-associated > Plants > Roots > Rhizosphere > Soil | place: USA...
AAGAGCCAAAAAACAAAGGGAGTTTAGCTCAGCTGGTTCAGAGCATTCCGATTTTACATCGGAAGAGTCACTGGCCGAAGAGCCAAAAAACAAAGGGAGTTTAGCTCAGCTGGTTCAGAGCATCTGCCTTACAAGCAGAGGGTCACTGGTTCGAACCCAGTAACTCCCACTAACCCGACAGGAATGTCGGGTTTTTTTATGCATATATTTCAAGCCCTCGATATGTATTTTACCTATATCCTTTATTCAGCAATAAAAGACAAATACTATGTTGGCTCGTGCGAGAACGTTGAGGAGCGCCTGCGTAAACATAATACCAATCATGCGGGCTTTACCGGCAAAACAGGCGATTGGGCTGTAATGTGGACCGAAGAGCATCCAAATAAGACCGACGCTTTAAAACGTGAGAAGCAAATTAAAGGCTGGAAAAGACGCAAAATGATAGAAAAATTGATTAAGGAAGTTTAGCTCAACTGGTTCAGAGCATCCCGATTTTACATCGGGAAACTCCCACGAAAAAGCTGCCATATGGTGGCTTTTTTAGTTTATGCGGTTTCGTAAAACGTGGCATTAAATGCCTTCTCATTCCAATAAAACTTTGTTAATACAACTGCGGATGCTGACAACTTTTTATGTTCAAGTGTGTACACTTAAATAACAATTTAAAAACGGGAGCAATTTAAGAGGTCACTGATAAACAAAACATTAATCTATTAACATTCCATGTCACTAACATGAAATATCATTGCATGATGCACCCTGAGTCCATCCCAACAAGGTTAAACCATGCAGCTCAGCAAAATTATCTGCTTGCTGCTTAGTCAGGTTATTAGCGCAATGCTTATTGCCAGCGGCGTCCATAAAACAAGCGGCTCCGGTTACGCCTTCCCGAAAAGCGGCCAGCTTTTCATGGAAAGCACTTTCTGTCATTGATGTCATATTTACTTATTTATTGATGAAAATGCTGCTAAACGGCACCCCAACCCTCAGTCCAATTTCCCGGCGCTGATAAAATTTAGTGTCTTCCCCTGTAGAGTTGAGAATATCGTCAAAATTTAAAAACAGTTCAATATTCAGTACCGATTTTGCTTTGTCTTTATCAAGAAAAGCCATTGTATATCCGGTACCAAGGAGGAATTGCGGACGTTTATCTACCTTCAACGGATCTTTATCAAACGGTAACGCAAATGTACTGTAGAAGTTCAAAGAGGCTGACTGTTTCGTATCTTGATATGCGGAAAATCTAAAACTCAAAGATCGCAGGTAACTTTCGGTTAAAGGTACCTTATATGCTGTTTTTTTGCTGGTTGCTGTTGTTTTTTCGTTGCCAGAGTCGTAACTATCGGTCGTTGAAACATCAAAAGTAGGTGCACCAATCAGGTTATTAGTATTCGACAAATGTACCCCCCACTGAACAAAATAACCATTTTTTAATAGTTTACCGGGGCTGCCTGACTCAAAGTAATTAAACGTAAAGCCGCCTGACCAGGAAGTAAATGCTTTGGCTGACAATTGCTTACCAACCGGCTGGGTTTCATCGAAAAGCTGGTATTTATCGCCTCCTAAATTACCATCCAGATCAAGCCATTTTACCTTATAATAATCCCATTTAACATCTTTGGTTTCTATTGTATACAAGGCGTCGTAGGTGCTGGCAATTGCTGCATTAGCATCGTAGCCAGTGACAGTATTCTCAAAAACGCTCAAATCATTTTCTGCTAATTTTATGTTTGCAACCAACGTATTTAGCTTAGTCTTAACCGCTGAAGTATCCGGATAATTAATTGACACTAATGCTTCATTTGCGCGTTGTTCTCTCATAGTTAGGTCGTGGACTTTTATTTCACGAGTCAGATCATAAAGTTTTTTTCTTTCATCCAGCGTTCTTGTAGTATCCTTTAGAATTGGTGCGAGCGTATTCTGCAGGTTTCGGTACTCTTTTTTTATATCGAGCAAGCTCATTAGAATACTATCTTTTTTAATCTGAATTTGTTGGGATTTTTGATTGAGATTAAACGCGGCTAGCGCCTTTTTAGCCTTCTCTAATTTATCGGTCAAATCCTGTCGTTTCACGTAGGGCAGTTTGGCTGCAAATTCTTTGTTATTCGTATAAATTCCTAATAAATTCTCCCGGTAAAGTTTGAGCTGGTTACAGTCCGGCATAGAATAACGTTCATAAATCGTTTTGGGGGACAGGATCGAATATTTTATAGTGACACTAGTGCCAGCCGTGGCGTTTTTATTGGTAAACAAAGTACTTACACCGTCACTGATGCCAGCTTTCACATTTAAAGACAGAATAGACCGTATTGGGTCCACTTCTGTATGTTGTTTGGAAAAAGGATTATAGAAAGAAGTATTAAGGGTAACCTTCGTGTTATTTTCAGCATATTGCACAGAAGCGTAATTGCCGATCACCGGGCTACCGTCCTGGTTTAAGGTTATTTTGGTTATGTCCTGACGAATCAAACGATTCATTGAGTATGTTGATAAAAATTGTCTACCCTGATAGTAGTATTTTTTGGGGTCGCAATGATCCGGATCATCGCAGTAACATTTATCTTTTAGAAAATTTTGCAGGATTTCATCCCGCTTTTTGAGACTTAATTGCTTTTTCTTCTCCCGTTCGCTATAGGCGTGATCGTCTTTTCTTTCCTGCGCCAACGCTGACACCGAGGTAAAGCAAAACAAGATCAAAAGCAATTTTAAACTGTAAATTTTATTCGTGTTAAGTTTTAATGTGATTCGAAGCATAAGTGATAAAATTGATGGTTATACGTCGTGATTATATTAAACTTGCTCCCTCTTAATAAATACGAGAAACAAATAGCCCCTCGCACATTACTGCCTTTCAACAACTTACAGTAAAAGTAACAGCAAACTCTTAAATGTTTACAGGGTGTTTTTACGGTATTTTTTAGGTAAAAACACGGATTGTGTTCTATCAGATATTACAAATCCTTGATAAAAACATTGAAACAGCAAGCTTTCATAGTGTTATGCAAGCCGGAATGGGAGGTATTATCAGTATTCAGTTATTGTTCCTTATTCATGGCCTTAGGCGCTAGCGCCTAAGGCCATGAAGGCGTATAGATACCGGGACAGGCTTCCTAGCCCTTTTCAGGTGCCCTAATCATCGTCCTCCACCCCGGCAAGCTTCCTGGGATACGCCTTCGATTTTTTAGCCGAGTACCAGATGATGCGGTTCATCAGGTCGTCGTTGCCGCCATCTATGTGGTCAAATTCGGGACGCAGGGATTGTTTGGCGTAGTACAGGTCGTGGCCCTTGAGGGCGGAGAGCTTGGGGTTTAATTCGTCGATGGCTATTTGGTTGGGCTGCGCGTGGTAAACGGCAAGATCGGCACGGTTGCTGAAACATTTAAACATGGGCATTGCCGTCGCGTCGATGGCGTTCATGGGCGGGATGCCCAGTATCTGTTCAATGGTGCGCACCATGCAGGTTTGGTTATAATTCGTATGCACCGTTTGCCTGAGGCGGCTGTAAGCGCTGGCCACAAAGCCGGTGGTGCGGTAGGCAGACACGTGATCCCAGCCTGCCTGCGAATCGTCTTCGGTTACAAAAACCACGGTATTTTTCCAGAAACGGCTCTTAGACAATGCCTCGATAATGCGGCCAACGGCCAGGTCGTTATCCGCCACTTCGGCGCGTGGCGTCGGCGTGCCGGGGCGCAGACCAGCGGTATGATCGTCGGGCAGGGCCATCACCATCAATTGGGGCAGTTGGTCGCCGGATTGTTTTTCGTAATCTTTCAGCTCATCAATAAACTCGGTGGCACGCAACTGATCTGGAATGGTCAGATCGTCGCCACAGGCAAAATTGGGCGACAACATGGGCTGCACACGCGATATGGTAGTATGGTTGGTGAATTTAAACGGCTTCCCGGCTTTGTAGGCATTATATACGTCGGCCCAGGTGGTACCCGGCGCATAGTGCGGCACACAGGCCTCGCCGTAAATTCGCACGCTTTTGTTATGCTCAGCGGCATTGTTCCAGATAAAACCATTCTGATCATACACCAGGGCGTCGTCCTGCACGTGTGGGTAACTGCGGAACCAGGCGCGAACGTTTTTCTCCACGTAGTCTGTCGCCATGGCAGCGTCGGTCCACTGGTGACCTTCGGCGGAGCACTTGCCGGATGCGTAGTAATTATCGAGCAACAGGAAATCCCGGGATAGCTGATGCTCATTCGGTGTAACTTTGCTGCCGAAGATGCAGAGTTCAGCACTGCCGTCGCCTTCGGGCATATCGCCGAGCACCTGGTCGTAAGTTCGGTTTTCTTTGATGATATAGAGCACATGCTGAAACACGGAGGGCTCGCCAATGCGTTCGGGCACGGGCTGAGGCGCTACGTTTTTGCGTGGCATCAGTCCGGCAATTTCGGCACGGAAGGATAAGGCAAGCTTTTTAACCTGCTCCGTATATCCCGACAATTCAGCAGCACCGGGGATTGGAATGATTGATAATGTAGCCAGCTGATGATGTGTATTGTATGCCCCACCCGGAACCTTAGGCACATCTCCACCAGTGATGGATTGGCTATTGACATGGGCGCCCTCACCTTCCAGGTTGGTAACAAACAAGTTGTTGCCGTTGAGGGCCAATCCGCAGGGATAAGCTTCTGTGGGGATGAAACCTTTAACCGAGCCGTTTGCGCCATTTAGTTGAACAACGGCAACCGCGTTATCCAAGCCATTGGCTACATAGAGCGTATGGTCATCATCACTTAGCAGCAAGGCGTTGGGCGAATCGCCGATGAGGTGTTGCTTTTCTTTAAACATCATTACCGGAATAGTTGCGGCAACTTCGTTTTTCGCGGCGTCGATGACGGTAACATTATCGCTGTTGCCGTTAGCTATATAAATAAAATGACCCTCGTGACTAGCCACCAGGTCGTTTGGGTGCAGGCCAGTTTTGACCTCAGAGACGAATGCGCCGCTTTTCGCATCAAATACGCTGACGGTACCGTTGTTTATTGCCCCGGTTTTTGGGTCGATAAAGCTTTGTCCGTAGGGTACTCCGGCGGTCTCAGCTTTATCACCAGCTGCGGGTAGTGCGCCACCCCAGTTGCTCACGTAAGCTTTACCGTTTGCAAGCACAAGCCCATAAGGCGCTACGCCCGTCGGTTGAGACCATTGAATATCATGGGTCTTTAAGTTCATTTTTACCAGGCGGTTGTTGCCATTCAGCACTACGAAGAGATAGTTGGTGCCATCTTCCTGGTCTATGGCGAGCTCGTTTGGTAATGCGAGGGGTGATTCGCCTTCGGGTTTGAATGTAATCGTATCGGTTAGTTTGAGCTGATGATCGGCCCAAACCGCTTTCAGCACATAAGATTGATGACTGCCACCATTAGCCGCACTCCAGAAGATTGCGGTTTTACCGTCTTCCTGTAACACCTGGATACCTGAGTAGGTGCTCATCAAAGGGCGGAATTTCGGGTCGGACGCGTATGCCCAGCGGGCCAGTACATTTTTGGCCTGGGGATCTATTACAGCAATACCGTAGCGGTCTTCCACCGCAAGCAGGTTACTGCCGGGCATTACTTTTACGTCGAGGGTATGGTTCTCAACTTCGGTACTGCCATAGCGCACAACTTCGCCTGCCGGTTGTATAATTCTGTTATAAGGCAGCAAAAAAGGAGCCTTGGTTTGACGGAGAGTACTATCGTCATAGGCGCTATGCGCGTTGGTCGAACTGCTGTCTGATGAATGCTTGCCAAAAAAACCGTGGCAGCCTGTGGTAATTGTTATGAATATTACTGCTGAGAAATACAGACAATTTCGTGTACTCATAGGACTGGATAAATAGATACGGTAATATTACAAATAATCTGGTGCCGGGTGGTAGCGGGGAACGCTATTTTTACAATGCCGGGGCCTCGTGAGAGCCCCTGAAGGGACATGAGACATATCAGTCAGAGCCCGTTAAATCACTACGCAAATACCGTTAAATCACTGTATTTAATTTCAAATTAAAAGCTTAGTTTTAGCTTATTAATTAATCAAACCTATTTAAAATGAAAAAAATTATCTTTACAACAGTAATTGGATTGGCATTGCTGGCAAGTTCCTGCAAAAAGGATCAAAGTCAAAACCCAAATCCATCCAATGATCTAAACGCAAGCGGTACAACCTTATCGCTGGCTGATTTAAACAGTTTTAATACTCCGCAGGGAAAGAAAGCGTTGGCAAACGGATTGGTTGGCTACTATCCTTTTATCGGCAATGCCAATGATTCCTCGGGAAACGGGAATAATGGGGTTTTGCAGGACTTTTATAGCGGCGGACAAAACACCTTAACTCCGCCCGTATTAACTCAAGATAAATTCGGATATCAAAATTCTGCGTACTATTTCAACGGGATATCGGATTGGATCAATGTTGCTCATAACCCGCTTTTAGTAGGCACAACAGTAAGTGACGGTATTGGGGCTCCGGTCAATCAATTCAGTATTTATATAAGGTTCAAATCAGACACGAGCGGAACAGTTCAAACCCTGGTTCAAAGCGGCGATGCGCATGCAGGACCTTATTCGGCGGGGCTATATATCAATCAGAATCAAAGTATTGGATTCCACTGGTCGTTTATTATACCACCAAGCGGCAGCAGTGCAGATTTAGCTACAGCAGCTAATATTATACAGCCCAATAAATGGTATGACCTGGTGCTGAATTACAGCAATTCCGCTTTCACGTTGTATTTGAATGGACGCCAGGTGGCAATTAATAATTCCAATCCTGGCTCTGATTTTACAACAGCGGGATTCTTTGATGTACTTAGGATCGGTTCGACATGGGCCACTTTCCCGGGCGACTTTTTTAAAGGAACGATAGATAATGTCAGATTCTATAACCGGGAGCTGAGCCGTAAGGAGACGTTGTTTTTATTGATAGACAGGAAACTTAAATGATTCAGCCTCTGCTTTAAAGAGATTATCGCTGAATCTAACAAAAAGCCACCTTACCGATGGCTTTTTTAATGCCCTTTGCTTAATGAATATTAAATATATTGCAGCATGAAAATAAACCTTATATCTAAACTAACCGCCAGTGTTTTGCTAATAGTATTATTGATTACAAGCCTTAATAGTTTCGCACAGGACCATAAAGCCCAGGTGGCCGAATGGCAGGAAAAATACAAAAATGATTTTCTGAGTGATGCAAGTTCGCCTTTAAAAAAGGAAGATTTGCAATACCTGCGTTTTTACGATGCAGACAGTACTTACCGGGTAACAGCGACTGTGGAAGTGTTGGGAAATGAGCCTGCCTTTATAATGCCTGTATTCAGCGGGACTGGGCGGCAGTACGCGCGTTATGCGCGATTGAAGTTTACTTTATTGGGCAAACCTATGGCGCTTATTGTTTACCGTAGCGTTGAATTATCAATGATACCACAGTACAAAGATTACCTGTTCCTGCCATTTACCGATGATACCAATAATACAGACACCTACGCGGGCGGACGTTATATCGATCTACGTCAAGGCGACTTCAAAAACAACCAGGTAGTGATCGATTTTAACAAAGCCTACAATCCTTATTGTGCTTTTAGCGGTGGCTACGCATGTCCGAAACCACCTGACGAAAACCATCTTCAAATTGCAGTAAAGGCTGGCGAAAAATTATTTGCCGGGACAAAGAAACATTAGTGGCGCTTAAGAAATACTCGAACTCTCAAGAGATAGCACTACATCTGATTTTCGCATTGATGACACAGCCGACTACTTTTGAAAATACTCAGTACTAACATTTTTGTATCTTAATCCACCTGCCGGTGGACTTATGGATTCAGAATATATTACGAGGCTGGTATTTGTAAGTTTTTGAATTGTACTTGTATCTGTTGATGCAGGCCATTGAACACCGTTAATAACCTGTGCCGGATCGTTGATTATTAATTTATTACCGGAAATCCTGTATGTAAAATTCAGTGAATTATTGCCAGTTTGAGACGATCCACTGCCATCCGAATTAAATTGAGTATAAGAGCCGGACGGTATATTTGTTTGTAAATTTTCTATAAATTGACCTCCAGGGTAGCTATACAATTTAACGGAATCTGCTGCAAAGGACCATTTTCCAACAATTTGCGCTAAAGGATGAGGATTGTTCTTTGAACAACTAAGGAAAATGACGCAAATAGATAATAAGATTATCAAAGATTTAGGTGAATAGTTCATAAGGCGAAAATACAAAACACCTTAATATTGACAAATTTAATAGCTCTTAAAATAAGCTATTCTTAAAGAGAGACTCGAACTCTCATAGGGCTATTGTCTTTTCGAAAATAACTTCTTAGGTTTACATAATATTCTTACGAGTCTGATTATCAATTAAAAACACATATTTCTAGGATCTTAAGGGGATGAAGAAGATTGCCTTTTTTGTGATGCTGATAGTTTTAAGTGCATGCTCCAAGGAGAGCACACCGGCTACGGATGTAACCATCACCTATCATATTAATGGCAGTACGGAAGCTTCCTATTATATAGGATATACCGGCCCGGATGGCAAGCCGGTTAATACCACCTTTACGGGCATCAACTGGTCAAAAACCATTACTGCCAACCAGGCCGGCGGATTTACAAATGCTGTACTTTCTATCGTGCTTACTTCACAATCTACGGTGGTTATGGGCAATGCCGATATCTCAGTCAACGACAAAATATCAAGCCAGGTACCTATAACTCTTGATTCAAACAACGGCTCAACCGATCTTACTTTTTATGCCACCGTGTTTAAATAACAGCTGGTGCAAGCGCCACTCTCCATTCACCCTATAAGGGTGATTTTCAATATTATATACTTTATTTTCAAAACTTCGCGCTAAATTCAATCAGGCTTTACAAACGGCCCTGATCATGAGGTTCTTAACGAAAACATATGCCATAGTCATAATAGTTATATCAGGTTGTTATTCTATGTTAGTCTGCGCCCAGGAGAAAGCATTCCCATTACTTAAAAGCAAGTATGTGGATGAGCAATTACCAGGAAATCAGGCGAAAGTGTTTGCGCCGGGGATTGTATCGACTGAAGGATACGAGCACAGCGCCCCAATCTTCTCGCCTGATAGCAAAATATTGATCTGGGGAGTGGTAGAGCGTGATAAGCCATCGTACCTGCTCGAAATGGATAAAGTAAACGGCTCCTGGACAAAACCATCCGTAGTTTCCTTTTCAGCCAAAACAAGCGATGATATGTATCCCTTCTTTTCAGTGGACGGAAAGAAATTATATTTCTGCTCGCGCAGGCCGCTGCCTTCAGGGGAGTCTGTAAAAGATGTGATGATATGGGTGGTGAGTCGTAGTTCTGTGGGTTGGGGACAGCCTGTTCCTTTGGACTCAACGGTCTCACCCGGATACGAGTACGCGCATTCTGTTTCCCAAAAAGGCGATCTTGTTTTTTCTACTCGCCAGGTTATCGACGGCAGACCCAAATGGAGCATTTGGTTTTCAAAATTTGAGAATGGTAAGAATCAACTGCCCGAGAAATTACCGGAAGCAATAAACGACGGCTCCTATGTAGACGGCCCCTACCTGGCCAGCGACGGCAGCTATCTTATTTTTGAATCAGACCGCCCCGGCGGCTTCGGCAGTAATGATCTGTATATCTGCTCAAGGCAAAAGGACGGTGGCTGGAGCGCACCCAAAAACATGACCGCAAAGGTAAATTCACAATTTTCTGAAAGATTTGCGGGGTTATCGCCAGATGGAAAATATTTCTTTTTCAGCAGCAACCGTGGCGGCGGGCTACCGGACATTTACTGGATAGAGGCTGGTTTTATTAAGGAGCTTCTGAAGGACTGATTTTCCCTCTTTTCAAAAAACTACTCAAAGCAAACAAGTGTTCACGAGCGTTCAAGGCGTTGTGAACGTGAACACCCGACCCTATTTATGCTCGCTTACATACTTATCAAATTGCTCTTTCAGTAAGGATATCTCCTGAGCAAGCTTTTTATTATTGTTATGCAGTTTGGATGCCACCACGCTCAGGTGCAGCAGGTAGATCAATATGGCAAATATAAAACCTGTGAAAACCATGTTGGAGGCGAGTACTACACCTGTCAGTCGACTTAGGAGTTCAAGGCCTTCGGTCCAGAATGAAAATATCAACAGGAATACTGTACATATAACCCATACTATGGCGTACTCTTCGCGCAGTTTGCCTTTGATGATAAGCCGCGCAATGTACAGCAGGAACAAAATGTTCACAATAATGGCAATGATCTGTATCCTTTGCATAATGATCAGGGTTTACGAATGAATGAAAAAAACATGGCCAGGCTCACTTTGATGCAATAATATACCGACCCGAAACTGCGGATAGAGGATTGCCCCCCTCGTCTTGCACTCATGATGACAGCCACCTCGGCGATTTTTAAACCCGCTTTTGAGAATAACACCAATGATTCAGGCTCGGGGTATTCATCAGGGTAATTTGCTGCCGCGATTTTGATGGCCGCTTTATCAAATAACCGGAAGCCAGAAGTGCTATCATAAATATGCTTACCAGTCATTACCCGGTTTACCCAGTGAAAATAACTTATTCCCAAACGGCGCAGGAACGAAGATTGAAAGCCTTCCTTCTCCAAAAAGCGTGATCCGATAACAATATTGGCACCTGATTCGATATGATGACCGATCAACTTTTCTAACTCCTTTGGTGGGTGTTGGCCATCACCGTCCAGTTGGATAGCGATGTCAAAATCATTAAGCCTTGCATAACGGATCCCGGTTTGTACTGCACCGCCTATACCTAAATTCACAGGCAGATCAAGCACAGTAGCTTTATGTTTGCGGGCCACGGCAACGGTATTGTCTTTGGAGCAATCGTTGATAACAGCCACCTCCATCTGGTAGCCACCGGGTAAGGTTGTTTGATGAAGCTCGTCTAAAACCGAAGGCAGCGAGGCTTCTTCATTATAGCATGGAATAACAATTAAAACTTTACCGGGCATCAATTGTGCAGAATAGTTTAAGTGACTTAATTTATTGTGGTGAAATTAAAGGTTTTTTGGAAAATACACCAATAAATCAACTCAGCACTTCTTCCAATATCTCATGTGAGCGGATATTGCCAAAACTCTCAATATGCAGGGCATAATATTCCAGTAATTTCTGCACGAGGTAACGGCGCTCGTCATTACTGAATTTCAGCTTATCCAGGTTCTCAAAACTGCATAGCAGCAGGCTGTAAAAATTCTGTGTATGCGGCGGAGATAAATATGAAAATCCCTCCGGTTTGTATTTACTGAAGACGCCGTTTTTCATATCAAAATAATCAGCGTTACCCGCTTGGTCGGGATAGAAACCGAGATAGCGCGTTAATCGTGTCAAAAATAATAAGTGAAAATTGGCCAGGCTTTCAGTCTGATTATCCAGCCATTCTATCGCATTAAAGATAAAGTCAAACAGGTTTTCTTCTGCCGATTGTTGTTTTACTGCCTTATACAAAACCTCATTCAGAAACAGTACTATACTGCTTTTGATCACATTGTAAGGAATGCTTTGCAAAACAGGTGAATTCCTCAATTCCGAAATGCGCTGAACCTGCCCGGTGCTTTTGTGATACACAACTAAATCCAATAAATGCAAAGGTTGCAGCATGTTCCGGCTGATCTTTGCCCTGGGCTTTTTTACACCATTGATGATATAGGATTGTAAACCGAATTTCTCGGTAAAGATTTGCACAATAACGCTGCTCTCGCCATAATCGGTGGTCTTGAAAACGATGCCACGAGTTTTATGCAGCATGGTGGATAAGCGCTAATACTTTTGGGATAAAGATCACCAGGCCAATGGTTAATGCAGCAATTGCGGTGATCAATACTGCACCTGCAGCCATGTCTTTTACCAGTCCGGCTTTTTTATTGTATTCGGGTGAAACCAGGTCGGTGAGGAATTCGATGGCTGTATTGAACAACTCCGCAACTAATACCATACCGATGCAAAAGATGATCCACAGCCATTCGTCATTAGAAATATGCAGGACATAACCAGCGAACACGGCAACCAGTGCGCATACCAAATGTACCCTGAAATTCAGCTGGGTAGCAGCAGCGTGCAGGATACCATTGATCGCATAACCAAAGCCGCGGATAAATTTGTTCATCATTTCAAAAATAGCTTAAATACTTGCATAGTTATATTGCTTGGCGTAAGTTTAGGCAAACATGGCCTGCATGATCAAAAAATTGGCATTGCTTATTCTGGTTTTATTCAATTATGTGGCATTCACACATGCGCAAGGAATAGGCCATGCCACCATCCCGTTAGTTAAGGAAAATCCAAAGATCGATGCCCTGCTGGACAAATTTGTAAAACTGGGTGACCCAGCGCATTCATGTTTTGTATTGTACGCTGATCCAATAGGGGGCCTTTATGGGCTTACAGTAAAAGGACTAAAAACGGACACCTCTGTGGTGAATCTCAATGTGTTTAAACACAAAGCATCATTTGGATATTTTAAGTACAAGAAGTTTTTAGTGTTTGTAGTGAACACTTATGACCTGTTCAACTTATTCGAACCAACGCCACATAAAAGAACATTTAGATACAGATCGAATACCACAGGAGGCGACAAATACTTTTGCTCAGCAGATTATAATTATCCCATCGGGCAATTTGACAAAATGCCTTTCAGCGATCCGATACCTGCTACGACCATTAATGCGGTTGCTGTTACAGAAGACAAAAGAATTGACTCACTTCTGGATAAATATATAGGGTTGAATGACCCTGGCAAATCGTGTTTTTTGATCAGCTCTTACCTCGTAAACAAGGAATATTCCATATCTCTTAGCGGAGTACGTACCGATACCACCGTATTGAATGTGAATGTGTTCTCTCAGAAAACCAACCTTGGCTATTTTAGATATAAAGGTTACTTGGTTATCGTTAAACTTTATGCTGATCCTCATCATTTTTTTATTATTCAAGGGACTTCAAAAAGATTTAGGTTTGAGTGGGACGAACGGAAATCGGAAGATAAAGACTTAAACCCGCTGGGGCAATTATTTTGTTATAATAATTATTACAGGGACAAAAACGGTAATTTTAACTCGTCGGTAATATTTGATATGGTTCCGCAAAAGGATCATTAACAAAAACTCTATCTACCATGGATCTCAAAATAAAAGATAAAGTCGCCATAGTTTTGGCGGCGAGCAAGGGCTTGGGTAAAGCGTCGGCTTTGGCACTGTCTGCTGAAGGTGTGAAAGTGGTTATCAGTTCCCGCAACGCGGATGAATTGAACAAAACCGCTGGAGAAATTCGTCAACAAACAGGGAATGAAGTGATCGCCATAGCAGCAGATGTATCTGATGCAGAACAAATGAAAGCACTCATCAAAAAGACGGGAGATACTTTTGGCCGGATTGACATTCTGCTCAACAACGGAGGCGGGCCGCCATTTGATAAGTTTGAAACCTTTGATGACGAAACCTGGCAAAAGGCATTTGATCTGACGATTCTTAGCTTTGCGCGTACCAGTCGCGAAGTGCTTCCATATATGAAAAAAGCTGGTGGCGGGCGCATCATCAATATTATCAGCGGGTCGGTAAAATCGGTACTGAATAATGCTGTATTATCTACCTCGATGCGTATGGGCGTAGTAGGTATGGCCAAATTGATGGCTGATGAGTTTGGGCCGTATCATATCACCGTAAATAACATCGCACCAGGATTGATCCTGACCGAACGTATTAAAGAGACTTTCCCAAAAGGCATGGATCCGGAACAAGCTGTGCACGAGAAGACCAAAGCTATTCCCGCAGGGCGCATCGGTAAACCGGAAGAATTGGGTGCATTGGTGGCATTTTTAGCTTCTGAACAGGCGGCCTATATCAGTGGAACAACGATTCAGATTGATGGAGGGGGGAATAGAGGGATATTTTAATTGTCTTGAACTATGATTTTAATGATTTTTTGATGGACTATGATTATTATCTGAGTTATTAAGTCATAGTAGTCATACAATCATAGTTCAGACCATTGAAACTAAATTTCGCCTGCTTTTTGTAGAATATCTTCGATAAGAGCTGGAGAAAGCCGAAAATTTGTTAATTGGATTCTATTTAAATATGTACGCAACTCCGGAATAATGCCATTGGTTTTTGCTAGAATCAAAACCCCTAAAGTACCTGTATGCATTAAGTTCAGGCTAAGCGCCAGTTTCCGGCCCTTCAAATCATCGATAATTAATAAACATGATGGCGTTTCAATTGCCAAAGCGATGGCACTAACTTCTCCTTCGTCAACTCCTTCAGTAAAAGATAATTGCTTGGATTTATCTTTAACAGACCTGATTTCTACCCATTCAGGCAATTGCTTCCCGAACTCAGCAGCAATTTCAGGAGTAGTGACTACATTGGGGAACAAGTCATTTAAAATTGATAAGGCATCAATTTTATCCAGTAATATAAAACAACTTGTATCAGTGATGATCGCACTAAATTTTTGAAATTCTTGCGACATCGTTTAAAATATCTTCTGTGGTGTAATTGATAAAAGAAACTCCGTATTTACTTAAAGATTCGGCAAATGCCCGTTTATCCAGTCCAGCCATCTCCGCAGCCTGACCTAATGAGAGCTTACCGGCCTCATAAAGCTTAGCAGCGATAAAGCTCACCGTATCCTGATGATCATCTTCAAGAAAGTCCGGAACTTGTAACGTTAGCGTCGTCATACCATAAAGATACGAATTTTTTCCAGGCCAGGCAATTACTGCTTCCTTATCAGCAAAACAATCAACCAGATAATCGACACAACCTGCACCATCCACATGCTTCCGGTGATCAATTGCGCACCGGGCCAGTGTTCTATTTTGAACACCAGTCCGATCATCAGCACGACAAAACTTGTCAAAAACAACACGACCGGGTAGCGAAAATTACCCATGATCAGCTTTGTGGAGTTGCCTTTTGTTCCTTTTTGTAAAGGTTGTAGAAATGTATTGAAGCAATGAGCGTGCCTACGCCTACTCCGCCTGAAAAGCCTTGCAGAAAATTACCAAATTTATATTCCCTTAACCATGGGATAAAAGTGGTCGCTAAAAACACGATCAAAGCCAATATAGTCACTAAGAAAGCACGGATAAACTTAATTTTCATGACGCCAATTTAACTTTTTAATAGTAAAATTCCCTATTTTTGCAACCTCTAAAAATTGAGGTGGAACATATTGATGTACAAGGAATATAAGCAGTTAAATTTATCACAGATCGGTAAGGATGTTTTAGACTTCTGGAAGCAGAACAACATCTTCGAAAAAAGCATTACCAGTCGACCGGAAAACAACCCTTACACCTTTTATGAGGGCCCGCCGTCGGCAAATGGTATGCCGGGTATCCACCATGTAATGGCCCGTTCCATAAAGGATATTTTTTGCCGTTATAAAACCTTAAAAGGTTACCAGGTAAAACGCAAAGGTGGCTGGGATACGCACGGTCTTCCTATCGAGCTTGGCGTCGAAAAAACTTTGGGCATTACCAAGGAAGACATCGGCAAAAAGATTTCTATTGAAGATTACAATGCTGCCTGCCGTACTGAGGTGATGAAATATACTGATGTTTGGAACGACCTGACCGAGAAAATGGGTTACTGGGTTGATTTGAACGATCCGTATATCACTTACAAAAACGAGTACATCGAAACCCTTTGGTGGATACTGAAGGAGCTATATAACAAGAATATGCTGTACAAAGGTTATACCGTACAGCCTTATTCGCCAAAATCAGGTACAGGTTTAAGTTCGCACGAGTTGAACCAACCGGGTACCTACAAAATGGTGAAGGATACAACCATCGTTGCTCAGTTCCATTTAAAGAAAGATCAAAAGCATCCTTTCATCAATACTTTGTTTGAAAGCGCTGATGAGGATACCGTCATATTAGCCTGGACGACTACCCCATGGACGCTGCCATCAAACTGCGCCCTTGCTGTTGGAGAAAATATTAATTACGTTAAGATCAGCACCTTCAATCCATATACTTACGAACCTGTAAGTGTTGTTTTGGCGAAGGACCTGGTAAGCAAATATTTTAAGGCCGAAGGTGAAAACGCTTCATTTGAAGATTACAAGGGTGGTGATAAAGTGATCCCGTGGAAGGTTAAAGCACAGTTTAAGGGTTCTGACCTGCTTGGTCTGCGCTACAATCAATTGATGCCTTATGTAACCAATGCAGATTTAGAAAAAAATGCATTCCGCGTAATCCCTGCTGACTTCGTAACTACTGAAGATGGTACAGGTATCGTCCATACCGCTTCTGTATTTGGTGCGGATGACTTCCGGGCTTGTAAGGAGAATGGCGTTCCGTCTGTAATGGTGCTTGATGAAACCGGCAAGGAAGTGCCGCTGGTTGACAAGCAGGGCCGCTTTGTAAAAGAAGTGACCGACTACGCAGGCCTGTACGTTAAGGAAGAATATTATACCAAAGAAGAGCGCGAAGCACCCGGCTTCAAGGCGACTGATGTAATGATCGCCATAAAGCTGAAGGAAGACAATAAGGCTTTCGACGTTCGCAAATATGAGCACAGCTACCCGCACTCATGGCGTACTGATGAGCCGATCCTATACTACCCGTTGGATAGCTGGTTCATCCGCACCACTGCGGTAAAAGACAAACTGGTGGAACTGAATAAAACCATCAACTGGAAACCGGAATCGACCGGCACAGGCCGTTTTGGGAACTGGCTGGAAAACCTGGTAGACTGGAACCTGTCGCGTTCGCGTTACTGGGGCACTCCGCTGCCTATCTGGCGTGAGGAGAACGGTTCTGAAGAAAAATGCATCGGTTCTATTGCTGAGATGGAGCAGGAAATAGAGAAATCTATTGCAGCGGGCTTTATGCCAAAAGGCTTTAAATTGACCGATATGCACCGCCCTTTTGTTGATGATGTGATATTGACTTCAGCAGCAGGCAAAAGAATGGTACGCGAAGCTGACCTGATCGACGTTTGGTTCGACTCAGGTGCTATGCCTTACGCGCAATGGCATTTCCCGTTCGAGAATAAAGATCAATTTAAAAAGTCCTACCCTGCTGATTTTATAGCCGAGGGTGTAGACCAAACCCGCGGCTGGTTCTTTACCCTGCATGCTATCGCGGTAATGCTGAGCGAGACCAGCGACGAGATCAAAGCAGTTAATAAAGAGGTTGGCAATAAAGGCATCTCGTTCAAAAATGTGGTGTCCAACGGCCTGGTGCTGGATAAGAACGGCAACAAAATGTCCAAACGACTGGGTAACGCCGTCGATCCCTTCTTGACCATCGAACAATATGGTGCCGATACCGCACGCTGGTATATGATCAGCAATGCATCGCCCTGGGATAACCTGAAATTTAATATGGAAGGGCTGGATGAAGTTCGCAGGAAATTCTTCGGCACACTTTACAATACCTACAACTTCTTTGCGCTTTACGCCAATATTGATGGCTTCAATTACAGCGAAGCTGAGATCGAACTAAGCAAACGCCCCGAGATCGATCAGTGGATCATCTCACTATTGAACACCCTAAGCAAGGATGTTGACGAATTTTATGCTGATTTTGAACCTACCAAGGCTGCCCGTGCCATCCAGGATTTTGTGGACGAGCACCTGAGCAACTGGTATGTTCGCTTAAGCCGCCGCCGTTTCTGGAAATCAGATGACTCGGAAGACAAGTTATCCGCTTATCAAACTTTATATACCTGTTTGGTTACTATCGCTAAACTGATGTCACCTATCGCGCCGTTCTTTGCTGATAAGTTATATACTGACTTGAACAACGCTACCAAAAAGGAAAATTTCGAATCAGTTCACCTGGCTGATTTTCCTGTTTACCACAAAGAACTGGTGAACAAGGCCCTTGAGGAAAGAATGCAGCTGGCACAGGATATATCGTCACTGACGTTGTCGTTACGCAAAAAAGTTGGCATTGAAGTTCGTCAGCCACTGCAAAGGATATTATTGCCTATCCTGGATAAGAATTTCAGGCACCAGGTAGAGCAGGTGAAAGATTTGATCCTTTCTGAAACCAATATCAAGGATATCGAGTATATTACCGATGCGTCCGGTTTCATTAAAAAGAAGGTTAAACCGAACTTCAAGGCACTGGGCCCTAAAGTAGGCAAGGATATGAAAGCCGTAGCCGAGGCTATAACCAATATGAGCCAGGATGCGTTAAACAAATTTGAAGAAACGGGTACAGCCACATTCGAAATCGCAAATTCGACATTCGAAATAGCCCTGTCAGACGTGGAAATCATCGCAGAAGATGTTCCTGGATGGCAGGTTGCAAATTTGGGAAAACTAACCGTCGCTTTAGATGTTAACATCACCAACGAATTGAAACAAGAGGGCATCGCCCGTAATTTTATCAATCGTGTACAGAACCTGCGGAAGGAGAAAGGATTTGAAGTTACCGACAAGATAAACGTTCGCTACCGTACTGATTCACTTTTAATTAGCGAAGCTGTACAAAATAATTTATCCTATATTTGCGCCGAAATTTTAGCGGATGCTGTAAACCCCGACAGTCAGCTATCTGATGGCGATACCGTATTAATTGACGAAAACGAAGTATTGATCTCTATAACAAAATTATAAATGAAACAAGAAACAGAAAAAACCAGGTACTCTGATGTAGAGCTGCAGGAATTTAAGGATTTGATATTGGATAAGCTTAGAATTGCAAAAGAGGAATTGAATTCACTGGCTTCGTCATTAAGTACTCCAAACGCAAATGGTACTGATGACACTGCAGGCACATATAAAACACTGGAAGACGGATCAGCTACGCTTGAAAAGGAATCTATCAATCAGCTGGCTGCCCGTCAGAAAAAGTTCATCGAGCAATTAGAAGCTGCCCTGGTGCGCATTGAGAACAAAACTTACGGCGTTTGCCGCGAAACTGGTAAATTGATCCAGAAAGAACGATTGCGCGCAGTGCCTCATACTACTTTGAGCATGGAAGCCAAACTGAAGCAATATTAATGAAGGCTGCTTATACAAAACCCTTTCTTGTTGCTTTTCTTATTATCCTTGCCGACCAGGTTATCAAAATATGGGTCCGGCAACATATGTATTTAGGTGAGGAGATCCATTTCCTGGGCAGCCGGGGTATGCTCCATTACACCGAAAATAACGGCATGGCCTTCGGGATGGAGTTTGGCGGCGAGTTAGGTAAGCTTGCATTAACATTATTTAGAATAGGCGCTGTTGTAGGTATTGGATGGGGTTTGGTTTATTTGATAAAGCATAAGTATCATCGTGGACTGATTATGAATGTAGCCCTGATATTTGCAGGCGCGCTGGGTAATATAGTTGATTCTACATTTTACGGCGTTCTTTACCATTACGCACCACTTTTTCACGGCCGCGTGGTGGATATGTTCTATTTCCCGCTGCTTTCAGGCAACTTCCCTTCGTGGGTACCGGTTTGGGGCGGCCAGGATTTTATATTCTTCCGCCCGGTATTTAACCTGGCAGATGCATCTATTTCGGTAGGCGTTATTCTGATACTTATTTATCAGAAACATTATTTCAAACACCAGACTCCGGAGGTAAGCACGCCTAACAGCGAAGTAGTTGAAGAATGATTTAATGTGCAGATGTGTAAATATGCAAATGATAGCATTTGAAGAATATAAAATAAACTCAAATGAAATAATTTAAAGCCGCTTAATTGCGGCTTTTTTATTGAATTAATATTTTTTACAAAATCATTAATTAGAACATCTTGCGCCATCCCAAAAACTGCCCTGGAAAATTCATTTTGCCCATTGGTTAAATTTCTAAATAAAAAAGTGCCCTGGTAGTATCAAAAAAGCGGTTCGTATTTTTGAGGCACTTTAAAAATACCGTGAAAACACGGGTTGTAGTCTAAAAAATTAATTCTGTTCTTTGTGATGCTTAGTCCTTATTACCTACCCCAAAAAGGACAACCGTATCGAGTGCGGTTGTCCTTTGATTTTTTATTAGCCTGCTCAAACAAACCTTCCATCCAGTAATTTTTAAATTAACTGTTGCGAATTAACTTTTAACTTCGTCTATAGTCAATATCATAAATATTATAATACATATGAAGAAACTAATAATCGCTGCAGTGCTTAGCGTATTTAGCTATAGTGCCTTTGCACAAAATGTCGATCTGAGAAGAAAGATTGAGGTAACCGGAATTGCCGAAAAAGAAGTGACTCCGGACATTATAAATGTAACTATCTCGTTACAAGAATATCTTGACGGGCGAAAAAAAACGACCATTGATCAACTGGAAAACCAGCTTGAAAGTGCTGTAAAATCAGCTGGAATACCCAAAGAAGACTTCACCATTAAGAACGTTTCTGCATGGAACAACACCCTGCAAAAAAAGAAGAATCCCGACTTCCTTGCGAGCAAACAATACAGCATCCGCTTCCATGATTTGAACAAATTTAACGAGATATTAAGCAAGGTTGATCCTAAAGGAATACAATCTACAAATGTGGATAGTTATGATTATTCAAAGATGCCACAATTGAAGCAAGAGCTTAAAATTCAGGCACTTTTGGCAGCAAAAGAGAAGGCAACTTACCTGCTCAACAGCATAAATGAGAAGGTTGGCAGACCGATAAATATTACTGAAACTGACAATAGTAATTTCCCGGCCCCCCAAATGATGTATGCCAACAGAGCTTTAGTTGCAAGCCCTCAATCATCTGATTCTGACATCGATATCAAGTCAATAAAATTGAGTTTCCAGGTGCAGGCAATATTCGAAATATCGCAATAATATTTTTAAAAAAATATTGCAACTTTCTTAGGGCCCTTCCGTAAAAATATATGGAAGGGCCTGCTTTTTTGACGACCCATCAGCCAATTTGCTTCTTACTGATTGACAGATACTTGACAATATAGAATCTAGATATTAACTTTAAATATCCGTAAAAATTGAGCATGATAAATTTTAGGACCGAAAGAGTCCTGCTAGTCGCCCCCAATATCTTTTCTGTTCAGCTTTTAGCTAAAAACAAAAAGATAAAGCACGTCACAGAAGTTGACCGTGTTTTCCCGGCCATTTATGACCTCGCTCCGCATTTGATCATATTTGATTATGATTATATGGATAAGGATATGGAAAAAATATTACGCCGTATCCGTACCAACTCCTATTACAATAAGATCAAGATATGCTGCTTTAAAAGCACCGCTAACCGCAAAATAGACGATCTACTAAGAGTCTTAGGCGTAAATCATGTGATCTATAAAAACGAGCTTTACAGTAAAGAGAAAGAATCGGTTAATCATGTAAAATCGATATTAGACCCTGCTGTTGCCAGTTTACTGGTAAACGCTTCTTTCTGATCAAGCCAATATTGTCACTGATCTCCAATCACTGAAATCAATCAATCCACTCGAACCTGGTATAAGGAACCAGAACTTCAGGTATTTTAATGCCTTTTTCCGTCTGATTATTTTCCAGCAAAGTTGCTACAATACGCGGCAAAGCCAGTGCACTGCCATTTAATGTATGGGCCAATTGTGTTTTCCCTTCAGCGTTACGGAAGCGAAGCTTTAAGCGATTACTCTGGAAACTCTCGAAATTAGATACAGACGATACTTCCAGCCAGCGTTTTTGGGCAGCGCTCCAGGTCTCCATATCGTAGGTCAGGGCTGATCCAAAGCCCATATCACCGCCACACAAACGCAATACACGGTAAGGCAAGCCTAATTTCTGCAATAAACCCTGCACGTGCGCGCTCTTCTGCTCTAATATATCATAAGATTCATCCGGATGGGCGATGGTTACGATCTCCACCTTATCAAACTGGTGAAGACGATTAAGTCCACGTACATGCGCACCATAGGAGCCTGCCTCGCGACGAAAACATGGCGTATGCCCGCAATTCCTTATCGGCAGTTCATCGGCTTTCAAAATTACATCGCGGTATAAGTTAGTAATAGGCACCTCAGCTGTAGGAATAAGATATAAATTATCCAACCCTACAAAATACATCTGGCCTTCCTTATCCGGCAGTTGTGATGTACCGAAGCCAGACGCTTCATTCACCATTAATGGCACACTTACTTCTTTGTACCCGGCTTTCTCAGCTTCATCAATAAAATAGTTGATCAATGCCCTTTGCAGTTTAGCACCTTTATTTTTATAAACAGGGAAACCTGCACCTGTTATTTTTACGCCGAGTTCAAAATCGATCAGGTTATATTTTGCAGCAAGTTCCCAATGCGGCAACGCATCGGCAGGCAGATCGGGTTTTACGCCGTTCTCCAGCACCACTTCATTTTCTTCTGGCGTTAATCCTTTTGGTACAGAAGCGTGAGGCAAATTAGGCAGCAACACTAGTTTCTGGTTCAGATCATTCTCTAAAGCATTCAGCGCGTCGCCTAATGTTTTGATCTCTTCTTTCCAGGCACCTGTTTTAGCTTTAATGGCTTCGGCTTCATCTTTTTTGCCGTTACGCATCAGCTCGCCGATTTGCTTTGCTGCGGAGTTAGCTTCAGCCGAGACATTGTCCAAACGGTTTTGGGTTTGACGGCGATCGTTGTCTAATTGAATAATCTCATCAACCAGTTCCGGTTGTTTGAAATTTTTCACAGCCAAACGTTCTAAAACTTTTTCTCTGTTATCGCGGATATAACTAACTTGCAGCATTATTTTATTTTTTGGCAAATATAATCAGTTGGCAGTTTGCAGTGTGCAGTTTACAGTTTTTTATTCGTCTTAACATACATAGCATAATTGAAAATGCCAACTGCAAACTGAATGAACGGTAAACTCTACTTAGTCCCCACCCCCATTGGAAACCTGGAAGATATGACTTTCAGGGCCATACGTGTTTTAAAGGAAGTCGACCTGATTTTAGCTGAAGATACCCGCACATCAGCTCCCTTACTAAAGCATTTTGATATTCAAAAGAAAGTTTATGCGCATCATCAGCATAACGAGCACCAATCGTCGGGCGAGATAGTAAAGTTTTTGAAAGAAGGTAAAAACATAGCACTGATATCCGATGCTGGCACGCCTGCTATATCTGATCCGGGCTTTTACCTGGTTCGCGAAGTACTAAAACATGAGTTAGCAGTAGAATGTCTGCCTGGTGCTACTGCTTTTGTACCAGCGCTGGTTAACTCCGGCTTCCCAACAGACCGTTTTTGTTTTGAGGGATTTTTGCCGCTGAAAAAAGGACGTCAAACACGCTATAAGCAGCTGGCCGAGGAAGAACGCACAATCATTTTATATGAATCGCCTCACCGTTTTATAAAGACACTGGATGAGATGGCTACCTATTTCGGGTCTGAAAGGCAGATATCCGTTTCACGGGAGCTCACCAAGATGTTTGAAGAGACTGTGCGGGGCTCTATCGCGGAAGTGAAGCAATATTTTGAGACTCATCCTGCAAAGGGGGAGTTTGTGATATGTGTAGCGGGGGCCTCACCTAAATCCTCTCCAAAGGAGAGGACTTATAATGACGAGTAACATTTATGAAAAAAAACATCCTCCTATCTACCCTTTCCGGCTTACTACTTTGGATCGCGTGGCCGCCTACACCATATACTTCATTCTTCCTTTTTATTGGTTTGGTGCCTATGCTGGTTGTTATCGAGAACCTACTCAATAGCAACTACACCAAAAAAGGTAAAAAGATATTCTGGACCACTTTTATAGGATTTTTTATCTGGAACACTTTATGCGTTTATTGGGTATATAACTCCATAAAAACTATAGGGGCGGTAATTGCAGTGCCGATCTCGCTTATCCCATATTCATTAGGACCGTTATTAATGTCGACTGCATGCTGGCTTTATTATAGATTGAGACGCGTAACCAGACCGGAAGTTGGCCTTATCGGATTGGTATTTTTCTGGATAGCTTACGAATACCTGCACCAAACCTGGGAGCTTAATTTCCCCTGGATGACTTTAGGCAATGGCTTTGCCACGAGCCACAAATGGGTACAATGGTATGAATATACAGGTGTCTATGGTGGAACTGTGTGGGTTTTGGTCGCAAATATATTGGGGTACATGATCTATCAAAGTCTTAAACAATCTGATCATATCAAAAAGAAGGTTGCTTTGATCCTTTCGCTGGGCTTATTGATCTCACTGCCGATGGCATGGTCATTACACCGGTATAATAACTATCACGAGCAAAAAAATCCTTCCAATATTGTAGTTGCTCAGCCTAATATTGATCCATACGAAAAGATAGAAAGTATACCGGCAACTCAGCAAGTCGCTATTTTAACACATCTTTCAGATTCGTTAGGTCAGAAAAACACCGAATTTTTTATTTGGCCCGAAACTGCTATCTATGATCAGCACGGAATAAATGAGGACCTGGTTCGCAGCAGTCCGTATTTTGAGCAGGTGCAACGTTTTCTGCATAAATATGCCAACGGAAATGTGTTGACCGGCGCGGAGGATGTAAAATTCTACAATTCAAGAAAAACAGCAACGGCAAGTCCCTTAGATCCCGAAGGCAGAGAATTTTATGATGAATTTAATGCTGCCCTAAATATTGAAAACTCGCCGGAAGTTCAGTTTTACCATAAATCGAAATTGGTACCCGGAGTAGAATCACTGCCTTTTGGCAATACTTTATCATTCCTGAAACCCGTATTTGAACACCTGGGAGGGGCAACCGGCAGTATAGCCGGACAGGAAGAACCGGGCGTGTTTTATTCGCAAAGCGGGATCGGTGCTGCTCCTATTATATGTTTTGATTCGATTTATGGCGAATGGGTGGCTGGGTCAGTCCACAAGGGCGCCCAATTTATAGCCGTCATCACCAACGATGGCTGGTGGGAAAATACTTCAGGAAAGGATCAGCATATGGATTACGCCAAATTGCGGGCTATTGAAACACGTCGTTGGGTATGCAGGTCTGCCAATACGGGAATTTCAGCGTTCATTAACCAGCGCGGAGATGTTATAAAACAAACCAAATGGTGGACACGCACTGCCATTAAGCAGGATATTAACCTCAACTCCGATCTGACTTTTTATACATTGCATGGCGATTATATCCCTAAAACTGGAAGCATGATTGCTATAGCGGGGATTATTTGGATACTGGTAGGAACGGTAAGAGATAGAAGGAAGAAAAGAACGCTGTCAGTCTGAGCCTGTCGAAGACTATGTGGGTAGGCCTTTACGCGCCATGCTTCGACAAGCTCAGCATGACACCCCGACTTAAGACTTTCAACTTAGTACTTAAGACTCCGAACTACCCCTCCCTACTCACAATAAACTGCATCAAATCAAAAATAGGTTGACGGATGATCTTGCCTACGTGAATCTCATTCTTTTCGCAAAGCGCACGCAGCTCGTCAGCGAAAATAAAAGCGATCGACCCAACAAAATGACATTTATAGCGGTGATATTGCGGGAAGGATTTGATATCTGAATCAATAAACTCCTGGAAACCTCTTGCAAGCAAAGCTTGGCAATAGTCTGTTTCGCGGATGGTGTTTAAAAATCTGGAGAAAGACGCCAGGAAAGTATTAGCGGCCGGTTTCTGGTACACATCCCTTATCACACCCTCCTTGGTGAGATGATATTGCTGATCGAATTGGGTATGTATATCAGCCGGCATATTGCCATATAAAAAGTCGGTGATCAAAGCTTTACCAAACCAAGTCCCTGAACCTTCATCTCCTAAAGCATACCCCAGGCCGTGTTTTCCGGAGTGCACTTCTTCGCCGTCAAAAAATGAAATATTTGACCCCGTTCCCAATACACAGCAAAGGCCTTTTTCGTGCCCACAGGTGGCGTATGCGCTGCCTAATATATCGCTATCGGCGCTGATGTAAGCATTGGGGAATAACTGGCTTAAGGCATTAGTCACTATCTCGTGCCTGTCAGGGCTTGAGCAACCGGCACCAAAAAAGTAAATTTCGGTAACATCTGCGCCATGGGCAACCATATCAGCGCCCTGGTCCTGCAGTATTTTTACCATTTCCTTTTCGGTCAGGAAATATGGATTTAACCCACCCGTTTTAAACGCTAACGGTTCTTTTTCGGGAACGGCAAGTAACCAGTCTGTTTTGGATGAACCACTATCAGCAACAAGAATCATTTACAAATATCGTCGAGTGATTTTTGGGTAAGGGGCTTATGAATAAACGACGTAATGTATTTATTGTTGGTCGATTTTTTCAGATCAGTGGGATCAAGCGAAGATGACAACATGAATATCTTGATGGACTGCTTATTATCGATCTCCAGCTTATCATACTCCTGCAAAAACTCAAAACCACCCATCATAGGCATACGGATATCTAAAAATATCACATCAGGGGTTATGGCCCCCGTGCGCAAAGAATTAATGGCATCGGTAGCCGATTGGCTCACTACCACCTTCTCGGCAAACTCGCCGCTTTCTAATATTTTGCGTGTGACAAAATTATCAATGTAATTGTCGTCTATCAGCAAACAGGTTTTATAATTTGACATCCACCTCAAAAATAACTTTTATAAAAATAAAAAAGAATGTGTTTCATTTTTTATTTTCTTAAATATCTGCGCTGTTTATCAACTGCTTAATAAAGATATTACAATTCATTATGCTCATTTTTTATATCTTGCCCGGATGAAATTATCACATGTAACAGCCCTTTTTTGTTTAATATTGCTCGTCATGAACCACTCTACCAGCAAAGCCGCCGACAACGTACAGATATCCTATACCGTTACATTTCCAGAGGCACAGGCCCATTATGCCGAAATAGAAATGAACATTTCGGGCCTCAAACAAAATACGCTCGACCTGAAAATGCCGGTATGGACACCTGGCTCATACCTGGTAAGAGAATTTTCTAAAAGTATAGAAGCCTTCAGTGCCGAAGCCAATGGCAAACTAATCGGTTCAAAAAAGATCCGCAAGAATATCTGGCAAATTGAAACCGCCAACCTATCTGCGGTTAAAGTAAAATATAAACTATACGCCTTCGAGCTTTCAGTACGCACCAGCCTGATCGATGTTTCGCATGCGTTTCTATCAACCAGCGGTGTATTTATGTATCCCGATGGGATGTTGCACCATCCTTCTACTATTCATATCATTCCTTACAAAGGCTGGACCACTGTTTCGACCAGTCTGGAGATGGTAAATAACGATCCATTCACCCTGCACTCTCCCGACTATGATATTTTGTTTGATTCACCAATAGAAGTGGGCACCCAGGATGTGTTCAGCTTTGATGCAGACGGTGTAAAATACGAGGTAGCCATGTGCGGCCAGGGAAACTATGATAAGGAGAAGTTGAAAAAAGATATGCCGAAGCTCATAGATCAGGAGGTTGCGATCTTTGGTGAAGATCCGAATAAGCGTTATGTATTCATCATTCACAATAACTTGAAAGGTGGCGGGGGCATCGAGCACCTAAGCTCGACCGTATTAGGTGTGGCGCGCGATAGTTACGCCAGCGAGGCCGGGTATCGTGGTTTTCTGGGCCTGGTGGCTCATGAACATTTCCATTTGTGGAACGTGAAACGATTAAGACCTATTGCGCTCGGCCCATTTGACTACGACAATGAGAACTATACTACGGACCTGTGGATAGCCGAAGGCTTTACCACGTATTATCAGAATATCATTGTACGCCGTTCGAACATTTATCCGCCTGAAACTTACCTGGCTGCTTTGGTGGGGGATATCAATTATGTGGAGAATCAACCTGGCGGCAAGGTGCAACCTCTTTCTGAGGCCAGCTATGATGCCTGGGTAAAATACTATCGCCCGAATGAGAACTCGCTGAACACCACTATTTCCTACTACAGCAAAGGTGCAATCGTAGCGCTCATGTTCGATTTGGAGATCATCAACGACACGCACGGCAAATCATGCCTTGACGACGTGATGAAGTACATGTACGATACTTATTATAAAACCCACAAACGCGGCTATACCGATATGGAGTTTAAAGCTGCGCTGGAAAAGTTCAGCGGTAAAAACCTGGATGAGTTTTATAAAAAATATATCAACGGGCTGGATGATATTGACTATGGCAAATACCTTTCTTATGCCGGTTACCAGTTAAAAGATGAACTTGCCGGGAATAACGATCCTTCATTAGGTATTGTTACCGCTTCGGCTAACAATAAGATAACCATTAGTAATGTAGTCCGCAACTCAGCGGCTTGGATCGATGGCTTGAATGCCGGCGATGAAATAACAGCTATCGACGGCAACAAGATAACTGATATGACCACTGCTTTGAATGGCAAAAAGCCAGGAGATAAAGTCAGCGTATCTGTATTAAGGGATGCCTTACCCGTTACTATACCGGTAACTTTACTTAAAAAGACGCAGGTAAAATACAGCATCGTCAGCATTGACTCGCCAAGTGCGCAACAATTGGACGTGCGTAAAAAATGGTTGAGATTGTAATATCAACTTTCTAAAACGATGTCATTTCGATGAGCGGTAGTGGAGGTGCCTGTGACGCGAAGAGAAATCTTATACGAGCGACTCGCAGACTTTGCAAGTGGTGTAAGATTTCTCCTCACCCCACTACAAGCCTCGGCTGTTCGTTCGAAATGACAATCTCTATATTTTAACTTTGCTGCGGAAAACCATCCATAGCTTTATCGGCATAGGTTTTCTGCAGCCCGGTATCTTCAAAAGCCCAGCTAGCCATCGCAAATAACACCGGGTGTAATTTCTTTCCGGCAGTTGTCAGGCTGTAAATTACATAAGGCGGCACTACCGGTTTTGCCTCCCTGATCACCAGGCTATCCGCTTCCAACTGTTTCAGGTTCTGGATCAGCATCTTCTCTGTAATAGCCGGGATTGCTTTACGCAGTTCGCTGTAACGTTTGTCACCAGTGAGCAAATGATATAAAATGATCGGTTTCCAATAACCGCCTATCTTTTCCATAACATAAGTTACCGGGCATTCGCTTAGGGCGAACTTTTTATTTTCCTGTATGGTGGAGCTTTCTTTTACCAGTGTCATGATACATACTTTAGGGTAAGTACTTGTAAAAAAGTAAGTACAAAAATACCTTTGTTCCCAACAAAATCAAAACTAAAAGACTATGAAAATTATAGTAACCGGTTCACTGGGAAACATTAGCAAACCACTGGCCAACCAACTAGTAGCAAACGGTCACGAGGTGACTATTGTAAGTTCAGATGCAAACAAAGTAAATGAGATCGAAGCACTTGGCGCAAAGGCAGCTATTGGCTCAATTGCTGATGCCGATTTCCTGGCGCAAACTTTCGCAGGCGCAGACGCAGTATATACAATGATCCCGCCGAACTTTGCCGCTGCCAACTACCGAAAATATGTTGGTGATTCGGGAAAGACTTATGCAGAAGCCATTAAAAAAGCCGGCATTAAACGTATCGTAAATTTGAGCAGCATCGGCGCTGATATTGATGGCGGAACCGGACAAATTTCCGGTGTACACGATGCTGAGATTGAATTAAATAAACTGGAAGACGTAGCGATTAAACATGTGCGTGCCGGTTTCTTCTACACCAACTTTTACAATAATATCCCGATGATCAACCAGGGACTTATGGGATCAAACTATAACTCTCAGACCCGGCTGGTGATGACTCATCCACAGGATATTGCAAACATCGTCGCTGAAGAATTGCAACACTCCTTCACCGGGAAGAGCGTGCGCTACGCAGTAAGCGACGACCGTACATTTGATGAAATAGTTAAAGTTATAGGAGCCGCGGTTAGCAAACCTGATCTGAAGTGGGTTGAATTTACCGATGAGCAGTCCTACGACGGAATGCTACAGGGTGGATTGTCGCCTGAACTGGCCAGGAATTTTACTGAAATGGGAACCGCAATACGCAGTGCCATTTTATGGAAAGATTTTGACGCTACCGGCGGCAAAATTTCAGGCAAAATAAAACTCGAAGAGTTTGCAAAAGAACTTGCCGAACGCCTTCGGGTGACTGCATAACAGTTTTCAATATCTTTGGTTCTCGTTTTATTAAAAAGCTGTCTCTTATTATTTTACGGGACAGTTTTTCTATTTAAAGGCCAAAAAATCAAAACATTTCTGACAGTCGGTAGCTTATATATAGTGAAAAACATTATAAACTAAAACATCATCTATCATGAATTCACTATTGTATATCATCGCCGTCATCCTCATCATAGGATGGGCATTGGGTGTATTTGTTTACTCAGCCGCAGGGCTGATACACGTATTGTTGGTTATCGCGATCATCGCGATCATTTTAGGATTGCTGAGACGACCGACCGCTCTATAAATTTGAAAGTACTGAAAAAGGCCGCTGATGCGGCTTTTTTATTTCCCCTTCTGTCCGAGTGAGAACCAGTTGCCTGAGTCGTCCTTAAACAAAGCCTCGAAACCATAAAACTCCTGCGTTGGCGCTTTGGTAAATTCCACGCCTTTGGCTTTTAGTTCTTCATAAGTAGCCAGCAAATCATTACATTCGAATACACCAAACCCAAATGTCCCGCCCGCTACCAGCTTGCGCATGCCTTCGGCCGACTCTTTGGTGAACATCATGCCTTCGTTTATAGCCATCAAAGCAATTTCGAGATCAGGTTGTTCAGGCGGGTTAACAGTGAGCCAACGCATCCCCGGTCCCATGGGTGCATCGGTATGTACCTTAAAACCCAGTTTATTTACATAAAAATCGTAGGCGCTGTCCTGGTCGAGCACAAAAATGCTCACGTGGTTTAATCTGGTGATCATAATTTTAACTAATTGATTTGACTCAAATGTCCGAGATCAAATTAGCTCAGACTTCTTGAAAATTGCTCTTTTAGTCCAACCATTCATTTCGGCAAAGCAGTTGGGGATGTGTCTAAGAGGTTCAGTTTCAATTTCGAGTTGTTTGTTGATACAATTTTGCTGGTAGGCCGAAGGCGTTTGACCTGCCATTCGTTTGAATAGTCCTGTAAATGAACTAACGCTGTCAAAGCCTACAGCATAACACACCTCTGAAACAGTTATCTCTTCCTTTAAAAGCAATTTTGATTTTTCAATCCGAACCCAGGTGAGATATTGGTGAGGCGTTTTGCCGTAAGTCTTTTTAAAAAGCCGGATGAAGTGAAATTTGGAGAAGAAAGCTTCATCAGCAATGTGATCTAAATCGATCGCGTCGGCATAGTTATCGTCAATAAACAGCTTGGATTTAACTATGCGCCGGTAAAGATATACTTTGGGATAAAACTCCATTCGCTAAGATTACGATTAAAGCTATGAATTTTTACCCATAAAAAAGGGCTGCCATGGGCAACCCTTTAATTCACTTCCAATCACACTATTTCTTTTCTCTGCTTGCCGACTGATTGATGCTGCTTTCGGCTACTTCAGTCAGCTTGCTATCGGCGTTTTTTTCCTCCTGTAAGGTAGCTTCAAGCAACTCCGCAGCTTCATCATAGCCTAATACTCCCGCCAGTGTCCTTAATGTACCGTAGGATGCTATTTCATAATGCTCTATTTTCTGTCCTGCTGAAATAATTCCTGCATCCCGTGTGATACTTCCTTTTTCTGTTTCGGCAACAATTTCGTCACCCTCTTTTATCAGGCCGGCCATTGCTTCACATTTCTTAGCCACGGCTTTTTCGCCAATTGACTGAAAGACCTGCTCTAACCTACTGACATGATTTTCTGTTTCAGCCAAATGATTTTGAATTGCTGAGCGCAGTTCACCAGTGGTAGCTGCTTTAGCCATTTTTGGTAAGGCTGTCGTTAAATGCTTTTCAGCCCAATAAATATCTTTTAACTCATCAATGAATAATTCATTCAATGCTGATTCGGTCACACCAGAAGCTGATTCTGCCTGATGTGATGCTGTTTTAGTGGTTGCCATAATGTAGATGATTTTTAATTGTTTGTTATTAAACTACAGACGGCAAGCTTTTTAAGTTTTATTTATTAGAAAAAATATTAATTAGAAATAGAATCACTAGTAGCCCTTTATGATTTTAACAATTCCAGTGCCTTTTTAAGATCAGCTTTGTCTTTGGTCAAGTTTTTCCAGGGGTCATCAGTGTTCTTCACACGCTCACGCATTGAGTTAATTGTATAGTCAGACAGCTTGAGATTATTGTCTACTTCACTCCAATGCAACGGTGCAGAAACTGTCGCGCCGGGTTTAGGCCTGACTGAATACGGACAAGCTATGGTTTGTCCCCTGCGGTTTTGCAGAAAATCGATATAAGTTTTATTTCTCCGCTTCGCGGGACTGCGTTCTACACTGGTAATATCCGGCAACTCATCATGAATAATATTCGCGGTATACTCAGCAAACATTTTGGTGAAATCATAATCATACTTAGCACCGAGATAACAATAAATATGTAAACCTTTTGAGCCGGAAGTTTTAATAAAGACATCCAGCTTCATCCTATCGAAAACCTCTTTTGTTTTCAGTGCTACTTCTACAGCTTCGGTAAAAGGTACATCATGCGGGTCGATATCGATCACCACAAAATCCGGATTTTCAGGCTTTTTGTAGGAACTGAGCCAGGGATTGATCTCGATACAGCCCAGGTTCACCATATAAAGTAAGGTTGCTACATCTTTACCGATGATATAATTGATGTTCTTATCGTTGCTTTCAGAATAGAGCGGCTCCGTTTTTATATAGGATGGCAGGTGAATGGTGTCCACATCCTTCTGGAAAAAGCCCTCATCAGCAATACCATTAGGCTGGCGGCGCATGGAAATGGGTTTATCCTTCAGATAAGGCACAATATATTCGGCCATGTCATTATAATAATGGATGAGCTCACCTTTAGTAATCCCTTCATCCTTCCAGAAAACCTTGCTCAGGTGTGTTCCTTTAACCTGGTTGCGGCCAAAGGTGAATACTTCCTCATCAGCCACTTGTTTGTTGGGTGTTTCCATCACTACGTTTTCTTTGTTTTTATCTATTCGCAGTCCTTTATAAACCGGCTGCCGCAAATGCCCGTCGGCTGTCCACTCGGCATACCAAACTTCACATACTAATTTCGGCTTTATCCAGGTGACTTTTGTACGCTGATGCACTTTCTCCTCAAAAGGTCTTTGATCAGTTTCTAACTGATGCATTTTTTCATAAAGCTCTTTAATCGAAGATTCATTAAAGCCAGTCCCGCAATTACCGATATACCTGATCCTCTTCCCTTCATTGATCCCCAGCACCAATGCCCCAAAATGTTTCCTGGAACCGGTTGGCGCAGTAAAGCCGCAAATAATAGCCTCCTGAGAATTCTGCAGTTTAAACTTCTGCCACCTGTCTGATCGCTTTCCGCTGGCATAAGTACTATGCATATCTTTGCCGATAATACCCTCCCAACCTTCCTTCTTTGCTTTCGCGAAAAGCTCCGTTCCTTTGCCTGTTATATGATCGTTGTAAATAATTCGTTTGCTTTTTAGGGAAACTATCAGTGCATTGAGCAATTCTTTGCGCTTGCTTAATTCCATTCCACGCAGATCATGCCCATTCAGTTTTAGAAGATCGAATACATAGTATTTCAGTGTCCCAACTGTGTTGTCTTTCTTATAATTCTGGATATGCTGAAACTTGCTGATACCCTCTTTGTCTTCAATCACCAGCTCTCCATCCAAAATGGCGTCCCGCGAAATGAGCTTTAGTTCATCAATAATTGGTTCATAATCCTTACTGAAGTCTATATTATTACGCGAAATGAGCTTTGCTTTCTTTCCAGTATATCCAATAGCCCGGTAACCATCCAGCTTTTTTTCATAAATCCATTCCGGATCGTCAAAAACTTTAGCTTCCAGCTTGGCTATCATGGGTGTATAGGCTTTCTCACCTACTGGGTCAGCGTCCGCTTCTTCTTCTTTCTCTTTAGTTTCTTTTGGCTTGACTTTTTCATGCTTCGATGACGCTTCCACCTCACCATGCTTGTTATTCCCAAGCTTTTTTACATCAGCAGGCACCAGGCTTTCGCTATCGTATTTTTTGGTGACAGCAAACTCATCTTTATGCTTGATCAGCAACCAGGAATTATCTTCGGCATTATGCAATTTTACCAATGCAAATTCACCTTTCAGTTTCTCACCATTCAGCTTGAATTTCAGGTTGCCTGCTTTTAGTCCTGCCCGTAATGCTTTTACATCATCTTTTCTATTTTCTTCCAGTGATGTGTAGGTTCCTTTATCCCAAATCACCACCACACCTGCACCATAGTTTCCCTGCGGAATGATGCCCTGGAACTTCCGGTAATCAAAAGGATGATCTTCCACCATCATGGCTAAACGTTTGTCACCGGGGTTCATCGACGGCCCTTTCGGCACGGCCCAGCTTTTCAATACGCCATCTAACTCAAGCCTGAAATCATAATGCAAATGCGAGGCGTGGTGCCGCTGAACAACAAAGGCCAAATGCTTGCTATCAGTTTTGCCGCCTTTGGGTTCGGTAGTCTTAGTAAAAACCCGCTTTTTGATATACTCCGCCAACCCCATATTATGCTCCTTTCCGTGCGTTCAGACTCTGCATCAGTTGGTCATACAAGTCGCTATTGGTGGCTTTTTGTGGTTTCAGCTTCTTTATGGTAGGACGTTTCCCTTTTGCTTTGGCTTCGATTATTTTCAGCAATTCCTGGTGGTAATCATCCTTAAATTTCGATACATCGAATTTCTCTTCGTATTGCTTGATCAGCGCAACACCCATGTCCAGCTCTTTCTTGCCGACTGTAATGCCATCATCGACATTCAGGTCATCCGTATTTCGGATTTCTTGTGCGAAACGAATGCGTGTTACCACCAGCACATGCTCAACCGGGTGAACTATGCACAGACTCTCGGTACTGCGCAAAACAAATCGTGCCAAACCTGCCTTGCCGGTCTTCCGTAACGCTTCTACCAAAAGCGCATAAGCTTTGCTGTTTTTGGTATCAGGCTCGGTATAATACGATGTTTCATAGTACATCGGGTTGACCTCCGAAATACCTACAAAGCTTTCTATTTCGATCACCTTACTTTTTTCGGGCGCAGCATCTTCAAAATCACGGTCTTCCAGTATCACGTAGTCATCGTCCAACTTATAGCCTTTTACGATCTTGTCATAAGGCACTTCCTTATGAGTACTCTCGTTCACCCGCTGGTAGCGGATGCGCGAATGGTCGCGACTGTCGAGCATATCCAATTCAAGCGAACTGCTTTGCACCGCCGAATACAATTTAACAGGAATATTAACCAGTCCGAAGCCTATCGAACCTTTCCATATCGATCTCATAGCCAATTGTTTTTACAATTAGTATAACTATGGAGAAGGATGTTAAGTTTTATAGATTAACCTTTTTCGTAGAGGCGCGATGGGTCGCGTCTCTATACCCGTTGTAATTTTGTCCATTTGATGATCCACCAAACCAATTCAGCGGTTAGCAGGGCGCAAACAGCAAATAAAGCAGGGATGATACCTTTCCCTGTTGATACTAAAGCACCGGATAATGCCACGGCATACGTTATCAATGGCAGCAAAGCCATCACACAAAGTCCGAAGATATTGAGCGGAATTTTGAAGGGCCGTAGTCTATCAGGTTCAATGAGACGAAGCCGGATTAATGAGATATATTCCAAAAATAGCCCTGCACCATATACGGTGACGTCGATGATGAGTAAGTCGGCAAATGTCCACAACACCATAAAGCTTACCACTAAGGAGCAAATGATGATAGATATATAAGGTGTTGCAAATTTTGGGTGTAATTTATTCAGCCATTTGGGTAGCAGGCCGTCATCAGCCATTACTTTGGGCACACGGGAAACGGATAGCAACACAGCCGCATAAATGCCAAGTGTACTGGCCATTCCTCCTGCGGCAAGCATTATTCCCAGCCATTTACCGCCGATCAATACCCCCAATTGAGGAAAGCCTTTATCCGTTAAAGTAGTAGGATCAATATGCGATTGTTGTGCGACCAGGATGGCGAAGAAATAAACGACCAGCACCAGAATGAATGCTGTAAAAACAGAAATAAGGTACGACCGCACTGGTTTCTCCACTTCTTCGGCGTAGGTGGTCACATTATCCCAACCGAGGCAGTTCCACATGACGGTATACAAAGCCATACCCATTGATGGATAGCTAATCCCGTTCAACGATGGTGAAGGAATCGACAAACCGCCCGTATGATGATAGAAAAAAGCGATTATCAGTACTAAGAAAGGCGTCAACACAGCCACGCTTAAGATAAGCGATACTCTCCCTACTGGTACAATCCCCAAAATGTTTAAGCCCGCAGATGCCCAGATAATGCACAGGCATACCGGTATCTTATAAGCAGCCAATTCGGGGAAGAAAAACGTTGCATATTCAACAAACAGCACTGGGTAAATTGCCAAGTCGACAAAGGTATATAGCCATGTCCACCAGCCTTCATAAAATCCCCAACGTGTACCCAAAGCATACTTTACCCAACGATAATAGCCGCCTTCAATGGGCATCATGCTATTCAGTTCCAATACGGTGAAAATGGCCGGCACATCCCATACCATTGGGGTCAATAACAGCAATAGTAAAGCACCATGCTCTCCGGCGTAAGATAGAAGCGGCTCGAGTCCATAAGGTCCGCCGGAAACGGTAAAAAAGATCACGGCAACTAATTGCAGCGGGCGTATCTTCTTTATGGCAGGTGATGAGGGCATGTTAGCCGATAAAAATATTGTTTTTGATGGGATTTGCCATCAGCTTTCGCTAACAATTCTATATTTGAATAAAATCTAACCTGATGAGAAAGAATTTACTGACACTCCTTGTCATGCTCTGCACTTTTTCCCTGTCATTTGCCCAACAGAAAGCCCCGCGTTTCCATGTTATCGCACTTTATGAAAACGGTGGCCACCATGTGGAATATTCCAAAGCAGCCAAAGTATGGCTGGATAAACTGGCGGCCGACAATAGTTTCAGCATCGATTATATCCAGAACACGGATAAAATAAATGAAGAGTTTTTGAGCCATTATCAACTATTCATCCAACTGGATTACGCTCCTTATGCCTGGAAACCCGATGCTGCTAAAGCCTTTGAAAAATATATTGACGAAGGTCGTGGCGGATGGATCGGCTTTCATCATGCTACGCTATTGGGCGAATTTGATGGGTACCCCATGTGGCAATGGTTCTCCGACTTTATGGGTGGCATCCGCTGGAAAAACTACATCGCCACATTTGTTCAGGGTGATGTGAAAGTAGAAGACAAACAGCACCCGGTAATGAAAGGCGTTCCGTCATCATTCTGGATAAAAACTGAGGAGTTTTATACTTATGATAAAAGTCCGCGACCAAATGTGCATGTGATAGCCAGTGTGGATGAAAATTCTTATATCCCGAAATCAGATGTCAAAATGGGCGATCACCCGGTGATCTGGAGCAACGAGCATGTAAAGGCTCGCAACGTGTATATTTTTATGGGCCACTCTCCCGACCTGTTTCAAAACGACGCTTACAAAAAGCTGTTTACGAATGCTATTTTCTGGGCCTCTGTCAAACCATAAAACCTGAAATACGATGAAATATCTTCAATCTGCACTTGCCGGCCTGTTGCTGACGCTTTCCCTTTCTGTTTTCGCTGAACCTGTTATTTATGTTAGCCAGATCGGTTTTGATACCAACGGCCCAAAAATAGCCGTCATCGGATCGGATGCTGCATTACCCGCAAAAACAGGATTTTCCATAGTTGACGCCGGTTCAGGCAAGGTTGCGTTCGGCGGATTACTCGGCGTGGCGCAAAAGGTGGAAGATTGGTACAAGGATAAGACTTTTTACCAGGCAGATTTTTCGTCATTTAAAAAAGATGGTAAATACAAACTGACTGTTACCATCTCAGGCAAAAAATATACTTCTGAACCATTCCAGATCACACAGTATGGATTAGCGAAACTGACGCTATCCTCCATCATCCATTACTACAATAAGCAAAGGGCAAATACGCCTGAAGAACTGGAAGCCGATCAGCATATCCAATTGTATGGAAGCGATAAAACTGTCGATCTGCGCGGTGGCTGGTGCGATGCATCGGGTGATGTAAGCAAGTATTTTTCTCATTTGTCGTATGCCAATTTTATGTCACCGCAGCAGATCCCGTTGGTCACATGGTCGATGGTAAGTGTGGATGAAAAGATTCCGGGTCTGCTTACCAAATGGGGATTGAAAGACTCATTAGAAACAGAAGCCTGCTATGGTGCCGATTATATTATGCGTTCGCTTTCAACCGAAGGTTATTTTTATGAAACGGTGTTCAGCTATTTCAGCAAAAACCCGAACGATCGTCGCGTAGTGGGCCTGCGTGCAAACAGCGTAACCACTAACGAATACCAGGCTGCTTTCCGCGAAGGCGGCGGCATGGGGATAGCTGCATTGGCGCGTGTATCAAGAATTAAAAAACACGGTGAATTTACTTCAGAGCAATATCTTGATGCCGCGAAACGCGCATTTGAACATCTGCTTGTAAACAATACTAAATATGACGATGACGGGAAGGAAAACATCCTTGACGACTACTGCGCATTAATGGCGGCCACTGAACTTTGGATCAGCACAAATAATACCTCCTATCGTGACGAAGCTCGTAAACGCGCTAATAATCTGTGTAAACGCATGTCGGGCATGGACTATTTTATCGCCAATGATAGCAATCGCCCTTACTGGCATGCATCAGATGCGGGGATGCCAATTGTGGCCTTATCAAGATATTTGACCAAAGAAACTGATCCGGCATTAAAAGCTAAATCTCTGCAAACCATAAAAAAGGCACTCGATTACAATTTAAGAGTTAGTCATGAAGTGGCTAATCCGTTTGGCTATGCGCGTCAAAGCTTTTTGTATAAAGACAAAGTGAAAGACGGCTTTTTTATTCCTCACGAAAATGAAACCGGCTGGTGGTGGCAGGGCGAGGATGCGCGTCTCGGTTCATTGGCTACAGCAGCAATTGTCGGCGGTCGGCTGGCTTACCCGGCGCAAAGTTCATGGGGCGTCAAAGCTTCCCTGGCGAGTTTTGCTTCACAGCAATTGTCCTGGATCACCGGTTGCAATCCTTATTCGATGTGTTTTATGTATGGCTTTGGCAAGAATAATGTTCCTTACATGCATTCCAGTTTTGGGCATGGTTCGCAAAAGGGAGGTATATCCAACGGTATCACAGGCAAAGACGGTAACGGTGATGGTTCAGGCATCGATTTTAAAACTGAAGCTGAAGGCAACGAATGGCGTTGGACAGAGCAATGGATACCACATGCCGCTTGGTTTATGCAAGCAATTACCGCAATGGCGGAGCCAGTTACCAAAGGCAAATAAGCCTCTATTGGTAAGAAATAAGCTTTTGTGGATAAATTAAGATAGACAAATCAGTGCGATGTTTTTAATATTGCCTCCAATAAAATAAAGTTTAAACATGTTATCACGAGACGAAATATTCGGTTATCAACCGGATCCAAAATATAAAAAGGCAGTTGCTTACTTCTCGATGGAGTTTGCCATCGACCAGGCTTTAAAAATTTACAGCGGCGGTTTAGGCTTCCTGGCCGGCTCACATATGCGCAGCGCTTATGAATTGAAGCAAAATGTAATAGGCATTGGCATGCTCTGGAAATTAGGCTACTACGACCAGCAGCGCGAAACTAATGCCGATATGAAGCCGATGTTTGTTGAGAAAGGTTATTCCTTTTTGCAGGACACCGGCATCATGTTTACTGTCCCGGTTCATGATACTCCTGTGTATGTAAGGGCATTCCTGTTACATCCGGACACATTCGGCTCGGCTCCAATATTTTTACTAACCACCAATCTGAACGAAAATGATGAGCAATCGCGCTCGATCAGCTATAAATTGTATGACTCGAATGAGGCTACACGTATAGCTCAATCTATTATCCTGGGTGTTGGTGGCGCTATGCTGATCGATAAATTGGGTTTGAATATCGATATCTATCACATGAACGAGGGCCACTCCCTGCCACTGAATTTTTATTTATATTCTAAATTCAAGAGCTTAAAAGAAGTACAAAAGCGGGTGATATTCACTACGCATACACCTGAATCTGCGGGCAATGAGGAGCACAGCTATGACCTGTTGAACAAAATGTCGTTCTTTTACGGAGTCTCCATTGAAGAAGTAAAGAAAGTGCTGAGCATTGACGGCTGGGGATTAAACTATACCCTCGCAGCATTAAAATTTGCCAAAAAAGCTAATGGGGTTTCCAAACTACATGGTGAAGTAGCCCGCGAAATGTGGGATCATAATCCGGGCATCTGCGAAATCACTTCCATCACCAATGCACAGAACAAAACATATTGGAAAGACGATCAGTTTGAAACTGCCTTAGCCGAAAAGGATGACGAGGCGATCATCAAACGCAAAAAAGAGATGAAACGCCAGTTGTTTAAAGTAGTGGCAGATCAATGCGGAAAGATATTTGATGAGAATGTATTGACCATTGTTTGGGCACGTCGTTTTGCGGGCTACAAACGCGCCGATTTGATGACTTATGATTGGGACCGCTTTATCAAATTAGTATATGCTTCTGAAATGCCTGTGCAATTGATATGGGCAGGTAAACCATACCCTGAAGATTATGGCGCAATAGAACAGTTCAACCAGATCATTCGCAAAATGTGGCCTTTTGCCAATTGCGCGGTGCTGGTAGGTTATGAATTAGGCTTGTCTGCCTTGCTTAAAAAAGGTTCAGATGTTTGGCTGAATAACCCCAAAATGTACCGTGAAGCATCCGGTACCAGCGGTATGACAGCAGCAATGAACGGCAGCGTTAACCTCTCGCTTCCTGATGGTTGGGTTCCTGAATTTGCAAAAGATAAGGAAAACAGCTTCGTGATCGCTCCGGGTGATGATAACCTGCCGCAACACGACAGAGATATGCTGGAAGCTAAAGAACTGATGGATATTTTAGATAATGACATCCGCCCATTATATTATAAAGATCAGAAAAAATGGGTATCTATCGTTCGCAAAGCGGCTGCCGATGTTGCTCCTGCGTTTGATTCAGGGCGCATGGCGGATGAATATTATAATGTGATGTATTTGAGCAAGTAAATTACTACTCCGGAGACGCGATGCATCGCGTCATTACATGTCTACATAAAACAAAAATGCCTCTCTAAATTAGAGAGGCATTTTATTTTACGGTCTTGGTGGTGGCGGTGGTGGTTTCGGCAACCTGATATGGACACGACGAGGATGCCTATGACGCCTGTAATGGCGGTGATGACGCGACGGTCTTGGTGGCGGAGGCGGCCTGCGCTGCACCATGGCAGTAGCTGCAAGCAATGTACTTGCCGAAGCCTCTTTCGCAAAACCAAAGCTGAAAACTGTTAAAACAGTAATGATCAAAATTTTGGTGAACTTCATAATAATTGGATTAGCAGTTAGTTTATTCTGATAACCTGAATTTACAGATAATGTTCGTTAGTACAACCAATCTGGGGCACTTTAGGCATTTTTGTTACATTTGAAAAAAGTAAAAACAGATAGCAATGGCGTTTTTAGAGGAACGGGACAAACAATCGATAGAGAAGGAAACACAAATGCAGGAACAAAAATTGCAGCAATTGTTGCAATACGTTTCACAGCAATCGCCATTTTATAAGGAGCTGTTTGAAAAGCACCAGATCGAAATCAGCAAGATCAAAACCATTGCCGACCTGGCTCAGATACCGCCAACGCACAAGGAAGACCTGCAGCAGCGCAATAACGATTTTCTATGTGTACCTGCAGAACAGGTAGTGGAATATACTTCCACCTCAGGCACTTTAGGCGGACCGGTTACCATTGCCCTTACAGAAAATGATCTGAACCGTCTGGCTTATAATGAGTATAATTCATTCTCGTGCGCAGATGGCTCTAAAGAAGACATTTACCAGCTTATGCTGACATTGGACCGGCAGTTTATGGCTGGGATCGCTTATTATTCCGGTATTCGTAAACTGGGTGCCGGCATTATTCGCTTAGGCCCGGGAGTACCTGCATTGCAATGGGAAACTATCAAACGGTTAAAGCCCACAGCTATAGTTGCAGTACCGTCGTTTATACTGAAGCTGATCAACTTTGCTAAAGAAGCAGGGATCGATATCAATAAAACTTCAGTCAAAAAAGCGATTTGTATAGGCGAGAATATCCGCAATACAGATTTCTCGTTGAATATGCTTGGCAAAAAGATTACCGAATCGTGGGATATCAAGCTGTATTCTACCTATGCTTCAACCGAAATGCAAACGGCATTTACAGAATGCGGCGAAGGTAAAGGAGGCCATTATCAACCTGAACTGGTGATTGTAGAGTTGCTGGATGAAAATGATCAGCCTGTAGAACCCTATACTGCCGGCGAAGTGACCATCACAACATTAGGTGTCGAAGGCATGCCGTTATTGCGTTATAAAACTGGCGATATCTGCATGTATTTTGATGAGCCATGCGCCTGCGGCAGGACAAGTTTGCGCCTGTCATCTATTATGGGTCGCAAAAAGCAGATGATCAAATTCAAAGGGACGACGTTGTACCCGCCTGCACTATTCGACCTGTTGAATGAACGTGAGGAAATACTGGATTACGTAGTTGAAGTATCATCCAACGAGATTGACCTTGACCAGGTATTGCTTTATGTGGTTCCTGCCGAAGATAGCGAAGAATGCGATCACCGTATCCGTTCTTATTTGCAGGCAAGGTTACGCGTAAGCCCGCACATCAAATACGTTAGTGCCGAAGAGATACAGAAGATGCAGTTCAACGAGGCTAACAGGAAAGCTGTTAAGTTTATTGACAGAAGATTGTAGTCGGAAAGGCCGTATAAGACCGGAAGACCGAAAGAAATTATAAAGAGCATCAACTTACGGACCTTCTGACTTGCCGACTTACGGACTTATTTCCTACCTTAGCCCATTAATTTAAAAACCCGAAAAACATACATTTTGCCCATGGCACCTATTGGACAAGGCGCACTTTCTTTAAACGATTTTGCTGAGCTGATATTTAGAAATGAGAAAGTTGTTTTGGATAAAGACGCTTTAAACAAGGTAAATACCAATTTTGAGTTCCTTAAAAAATTCTCGTCGCATAAGCTTATTTACGGCATCAACACCGGTTTCGGCCCGATGGCGCAGTATAAAGTAAGCGAAGAAAATATTTTACAGCTTCAATATAACCTCATCCGCAGCCACTCATCCGGCAGCGGCAAACTGATCCCGGCACAACTTTCAAAAGCATTGATGATAGCCCGATTGAACAGCTTTATGCAGGCTTATTCAGGCGTTCATACTGATGTGGTGGAGTTGCTGAGAGAAATGATCAATAATGACATTTGTCCGTGTATTTATGAGCATGGCGGTGTAGGCGCAAGCGGTGATTTGGTGCAGTTAGCTCACCTGGGATTGGTGCTGATCGGCGAAGGAGAAGTTATGTTCGAAGACGCTGTTCATCAGACCATTGAGATATTCAATAAATTCAATATCAAACCGCTTTCTATTCATATCCGTGAAGGTTTAGCAGTACTGAACGGTACTTCAGCCATGACCGGCATCGGCATGCTGAATATTTTACAGGCGAGGAAATTATTGAGCTGGTCGGTGTTGTTTTCGGCGATGATCAATGAGATCGTGGAAGCTTTTGACGACCATTATTCTTACGAGCTGAATATCGTGAAGCATCACAACGGTCAGAATAAGATCGCTTCACTGATGCGTGATATTTTGCAGGATAGCAAAATGATCCGCGACCGCTCGGAGCACTTGTATAATCCTGATAACCTTGATCAGGAAGTATTTGAGGATAAGGTGCAGGAGTATTATTCCCTGCGCTGTGTAACCCAGATTTTAGGACCTATCTACGATACTATTAACCAGGCAGAAAATGTAGTAGTTAATGAGATCAATTCGGTGAATGACAACCCGGTTATCGACCACATAAATCACAACATTTTCCACGGTGGTAATTTTCATGGTGATTACGTTTCTCTGGAGATGGATAAGCTGAAGATCGCTATAACCAGGTTATCTATGCTGGCCGAGCGTCAATTAAATTATCTGCTGAACAATAAACTAAACCAAAAACTCCCTCCTTTTGTAAACTTGGGGGTTCTTGGGTTGAACTTCGGTATACAGGGTATGCAGTTTACTGCTACATCTACGGTTGCGGAGAACCAAACGCTGTCGTTCCCGATGTATGTGCACAGCATCCCGAACAATAACGACAACCAGGATATTGTGAGCATGGGTTGCAATGCGGCTTTGATGACGAAACGTGTAATTGATAATTCATTTGAGGTATTGGCCATTCATTTAATGACTATTCTTCAGGCTATAGATTACCTGGAATGTCATGATAGGTTATCATCCTCGTCGATGTCATTGTATGATAAGGTTCGCGCCATATTCCCGAAATTTATTGAGGATCAACCGCGATACAAGGAAATGGCAAGAGTAAAAGACTTCCTGATAGAATCAGACCATATCTCAGTTTTTTAAGATGAAATGCGCGTTAGTCACCGGTGGTTCAAGAGGCATAGGCAGGGCAATCTGCTTAAGGATGGCCTCATTGGGCTATCATGTGCTGATCAATTATAAAAGCAACGCAGAAGAAGCCAATAATACACTTTCCCAGATCACACAATCCGGAGGGAGTGCCGAACTATTACAATTTGATGTAGCTGAGCGCGAACAGGTAAAACAAGCTCTGGGTGGATGGATCGAAGCTAATGAAGAAAACTATATTGAGGTCCTGGTAAATAACGCCGGAATCCGCGACGATAGCCTGATGGCCTGGATGGGCGAAGAGCAATGGGACAATGTGCTTAAAACTAATCTCGACAGCTTTTTTGTGGTGACCCGTTTGGTATTGAACAGCATGCTTGGACGCAAATACGGGCGCATCATCAATATCGTATCTCTTTCGGGTATAAAAGGCTTAGCTGGTCAAACCAATTATTCTGCTGCAAAAGCCGGTGTTATTGGCGCTACAAAAGCATTGGCGCAGGAAGTGGCTCGGCAAGGAATTACTGTGAATGCCTTGGCTCCGGGTTTTATCAAAACCGATATGACTGAGGGCCTGGATGAAAAAGAATTAAAAGCATTGATCCCCGCAAAACGCTTTGGCTTGCCGGAGGAAGTGGCACATGCGGCTGCGTTCTTCGCTTCTCCGGAAGCTGCATATATCACCGGACAAGTACTATCTATCAACGGCGGCTTATACACATGATGCTGCCTGTTGAAAATATCATACCGCTTATTCCGCAAAAACCGCCTTTTGTAATGGTGGGGAAACTACTTTCTACGGACGAATTGCACACCCGCAGCAGTTTCACAATTGACCCCGATAATGTTTTTGTGAAAGACTCCGTCTTTCAGGAAGCTGGCCTGATGGAAAACATCGCCCAAACCGCAGCTTTGCGCGCAGGCTATGTTGCTCAATCCGAAAACAAACCAGTTGCTGTAGGATACATTGGTGCGGTAAGCCATTTTGAAATCTTCGATTTGCCCAAAACAGGCGACGAGATCGAGACCGGGATCTGGGTTGAAAACCAAATATTCGACATTACCGTACTTTCAGGCAGAGTGTGGCATAATGGAAATTTGCTCGCACAATGTGAGATGAAATTGTTTATCAGCAATAAGTAAGATGGAAAAGGATGTATTTGTAGTTGCTGATAATGTCTTGTCGCCTATAGGCAAAACCACTATTGAGAATTTTGATCAGCTTAAAAATAATATTTCAGGCGTAAATGAGCAGCATAATCCGGCAATTTCATCGAGGCCTTTTTTTGCTTCGCTTTTTAATGAGGGCGATATCAATATCGAACCAGGCAGAACCAAATTTGAGCAACTGCTCATCGATTCTATAGCAGATGCTTTGCAAAACAGCAGCATCGATCCCACTGATAAAAAAACCATCCTGATCATATCCTCTACAAAAGGGAATGTTAGTCTATTGGAGACTGAAGAGCATACGCCCGAGCTGGAAAAGCGGATCGCATTATCAACTTCCGCCAAAATAATTGCAGAACATTTTGGCTTTATTAATACACCAATCATCATTTCCAACGCCTGCATTTCAGGGGTAATGGGAATAATCACCGGAATGCGTTTATTGCGAACAGAGCAGTATGAAAATGCCGTTGTCACGGGAGCGGATGTAATATCCTCATTCATATTATCAGGGTTTGAATCTTTCCAGGCATTAAGTCCGCAGGTGTGCAGGCCGTTTGATAAGTCACGGGATGGATTGAATTTGGGCGAGGGTGCTGCTACGGTTATCTTGTCAACCAATGAAAGGTATGCAGGAAATATCAAAGTGTTAGGTGGTTCTGTAAGTAATGATGCTAATCACATTTCAGGGCCATCGCGAACAGGCGCAGAGTTAAGCTTTGCTATCGATCGGTCTCTAAAAGAAGCCGGATTATCCGTTGACGATATCGATTTTATCTCCGCTCACGGTACCGCAACGTCTTATAATGATGAGATGGAAGCTAAGGCTATCAATTTATCTACGTTGCAATCTGTACCATTAAACAGTTTGAAAGGCTATTACGGGCATACGCTTGGTGCGGCAGGATTAATCGAATCAATTATTTCCATACAGTCATTAAAAGAAGATTTGCTATTACCGACACCAGGGTACAAGGAATCAGGGGTAACTCAACCGGTAAATGTGGTCGCCAATATTAAAACAATTAAGGCGAGAAGCTTCTTAAAAACAGCCTCTGGCTTTGGAGGTTGCAATGCTGCGGTGATTTTTGGCAAATAATAAATATTTTTGGACAGATAAGGTAAGGACAAACATTGCTGGCAGAAAATCATATCATAAGCAGTTGTGTAATTGAACGGGGAACTGTTTTTAAAGACAGTTCTAAGCTTTTTGAAAACAAAGAAGCTGATCTGGCTGATTTCGTGCTTTCTGTTTACCAGTATTTTCAACTGAATTATCCAAAATTTTACAAAATGGATAACTTGAGCAAGCTAGGCTGGCTGGCGTCAGAAGTCTTACTGAAGAATAGTTTTCAGAAAAATCAATATCAACCGGAGGAAGTGGGATTGGTTTTGGCTAACAGGAACTCCAGTTTGGATAATGATATTAAATATTTTGAATCGGCTAAGGAAATTGCTAGTCCGTCACTGTTTGTTTATACCCTGCCTAATATTGTTATTGGGGAGATTTGTATCCGCAACAATTTTAAGGGCGAACATGGTTTTTATATCCAGGATACATTTGATGCAGGTTTTATTGCAGGACAGGTGAATTATCTTTTGGATCACAATATTCTGAAAGCCTGCATTTGCGGCTGGGTGGATGTACTGGGTCAGGATTATAAAGCAGCCTTGTACCTGGTTGAGAAAAATCCAACTGAGGAGTCTGAGCCGTTTTCAATAAAAAATATCAATAGTATATTCGAAACAAATTAAAACTGCAGGACGCAGAGAGACGCAATGCATTGCGTCTCTACGGTCAACAAAATATGGGTTCATCAGTATATATAGCAGGTGCAGGCGTTATTTCGGGTATTGGAAACAATGTGGCGGAACATCTTCGTGCGTTTGAGCAGGAAAAGGCGGGCATGGGTGCTATTACGATGATGAACACCATTCATAAAGGCAAGTTGCCTGTTGCTGAAGTAAAATTAAGCAACGAGGAACTGGCTGTTATGACAGGGTTATCCCCTAACACCAGTCGCACAGCTCTATTGAGTTTAGTTGCAGCGCGTGAAGCATTGGATGATGCTGCAATACCTGATTTTAAATCATTACGAACGGGCTTCGTTTCAGCTAATACCGTCGGCGGGATGGACAAGAGCGAGGATTTCTTTGTTGATTTCCTGGCTGATAACAACAAGGGTAAATTAAGAAACGTATTCGACCATGAATGCGGCAGCAAGACGGAGATCGTGGCTGATAAGCTGGGCATAACCGATTATATGACTACGATCAGTACTGCCTGTTCATCATCTGCCAATGCGGTTTTTTACGGTGCACGGTTGATTAAAAATGACCTGCTCGATGTAGTTATCGCCGGAGGAACCGACGCGCTGACCAAATTCACACTAAATGGCTTTAATACCTTAATGATATTAGATAAGCAGCTTTGCAAACCATTTGATGAGCATCGCGAGGGCCTTAATTTGGGCGAAGGGGCGGGATATTTAGTTTTGGTGTCTGAGAAAATGGCTAAAACTTTAACTAAGCCGTTTTACTGCAAGTTGAGCGGTTATAATAACAGCAATGATGCTTACCATCAAACAGCATCATCCCCGGATGGTACCGGATCATACCTCGCTATGAAAGGTGCATTAAAGAAAAGCGGATTAAAGCCATCTGATATCGATTACATCAACCTGCATGGTACGGGCACACCAAATAATGATAGTGCAGAAGGCACCGCCGTGAAACGCCTGTTCGATCCGCATTATCCGCCGATGAGCTCGACCAAGTCTTATACCGGGCATACTTTGGGGGCAAGTGGTGGTATTGAGGCTGTGTTTTCCGTATTGGCGATCAAGCATGGCATTATTTACCCTAACCTGCGTTTTGAAACACAGATGAGCGAATTGCCATTTCAACCGGAAACCAAATTTTTAAAAGGGCAAAACATCAACCATGTCATGTCCAACTCCTTCGGCTTTGGCGGCAATTGCACATCTTTAATTTTTTCGAGGGCCTGATATGAAAACTTATATCCGTTCAGCCTCGTGCATATCGCCGCAAAAGACCTTCAGGAATGAAGGTTTCCTGAATGATATTGTAGAATATACCGGCACGCGCCTCAGCACCATTGAACCTGATTATAAAGAGTTCATCGACCCAAAACAGATACGCCGTATGAGCCATGTGATCAAAATGGGCGTGGCTGCAGCCAAGGATTGTCTTAATCAGGCTAACCTAGAGATCCCGGACGCCATTATAACCGGCACCGCTTTTGGCTGCATGGAAGACACGATCACGTTTTTAACCCGCATGGTGGAGCAGAATGAGGAACTGCTTCCGCCTACTGCCTTTATTCAATCCACTCATAATACCGTTGCCGCCCAGGTGGCTCTTATGCTGAAATGTCATGGCTATAATAATACGTTTGTACATAAGGGCATTTCGTTTGAAAGCGCCTTGATCGACGCTATTATGCTATTGCATGAACAGGAAGCTGATGATATTCTGGTTGGCGGCACTGAAGAGATGGTGGACACAAGCTTTAAAGTACTGACACGCTTAGGATTATACAGGCGTCAACCCACCTCTAACCTTAAACTGCTATCAACGGAGGCAAAAGGCTCTATGGGTGGAGAAGGCGCTGCGTTTTTCGTGCTAAGCGATAAAGCATACAACGATAACCTTGCTGAGTTAAGCGCCATTAAAACGCTTTATAACATCAACGATATTGAAGCGGGCATAACCAAATTTCTAACTGAAAATAATTTGACACCGGGTGATATCGACCTGGTAATCACCGGAAAAAACGGTGATTTAAAGAACGATTCCGTGTACAAACAATTAGGCTCGTCCATCTTCAAAAGCAACAACATTGCCAATTACAAGCATTTATGCGGTGAGTATTCCACCTCGTCATCATTTGCCTTGTGGCTGGCTGCCAATGTTCTTAAAAAAGGGGTAATTCCACAAACAATTATTGACCGGAAGACTAATGGTCAAATTCCCAAAAAGGTGCTGATCTATAATCACTACCTGCATAAATATCATTCGTTGATGTTGGTTTCCTCCATCTGATCAAAACCCATGGCAGAAATAAGTAACGATCTGTTCAGCATCAAAGAAATAACCCATGAAGGCGGGGTTATTAAAGCAGTACTTGGTATTAATTCAGATAGCGAAATATTAAAAGGGCATTTTCCGGGTCATCCCGTGGTACCGGGAGCGTCTATGCTGCAGATCACTAAAGAGGTTTTGGAAAACGTATTACAAACTTCGATCCGACTTAAAAAAGCTGATCAGCTTAAATTTATGGCAATGATCGATCCGGGAGTTACGTCGAGCGTCGAACTGGATATTACTTATAAGCAAACGGAAGAAAGTAGCATTATAACCGCAGCAAAATTGAGCAACGCGGATACGACTTATTTCAAATTTCAGGGGAGTTTTATAAGAGTCGAATAACTCTATTTTTCATTACCGTATTCCAGCGGCATCAAATCGGCAACCTGTTCCCAAGCCATATAACCTTCAAATAAAAGTGCATTGGGACTGCTAAAGTTACCATTGGCGTCTATGCTTACATTAGGCTCCGACAAGTTCACCATCGAGAATTGTCCGGCTGGTACTATTGCACCTTTTGGTTTGTCGATTTTGTAACCACTATCTTTAAATTGATAAGGTTCCTTCTCATTCGCATACACAACAAATAAACAATCTTTGTAGGTGAGCGATTTGAAGTTCTTATCGGTTACCGTTAGTAGCGAGTCGAATAACACTGGTCGCTGATCAAAGAAGATTGGTTTCTCTTTATCATATTTAACTCCCGGAGGTGGTTTATTGATGATCTTATACACCCTGAAACCTTCGCCGATCACTTTGTCATTGTATATAGATCTCATCAAATGGGTTACCGATCCGTTATAAGCTGTCAGCCTGTTTTTCTGCCACTGCTTAAGCTGTTTATCTGATTTAGCCTTTAGCTCTTCAAACGCCGGGGAACCCTGGTACCACGTTACATGCGTACTATCGCTATATTCAAAATTATTGAGCAAGTAGTTTATCTTATAACCCAGTGCGTCGTTTTCTAACTCGATAAAATCGTCTGCGCTTGCTGTAAGTTTTCTTGATCGCTTGCTGTAACGGAAATGCAAAACTTTTGGGTTCAATATTTTGCAGGCCGTCGCATTTGGTGTGGTGCCCAGGAACTGCTTTTTAAATTGAGCATAATGTTCATCCCAATTTGGGTCGAAACTTATGTTGACCTCGTTGAGCTGATTGGATTTAGGCTTTAGAACGACTGTGAATGATTGGTTACCGTTCTTCAGCGTCACCGGGACAGTTTCAGGCATAAAGCCTACCATCTTCACCACCAGTTGGTACGTGCCTGGGATCACACTTGCTAAAGTGAACTCTCCTGAACTGTTACAGGCTGTAATGATTTTGGATCCGGTTAAAAAAACCGTAGCTCCGGGCAGTGTTTGTCCATTCTCATCTTTTACCGTTCCGCCAATAGTATATCGTTCCTGCGCATACACGTTCGCAGTAAGAAACAAAAGCAGTAGCATGAAAAGGTTCCTGGTAAAACTCATTAAGTATGAATGTAATGAGTTTTTTTGAGATGTGAAAATTATGATTTTATTTCCAGTCAGACACCGGTTACTGCTTACTGGTTAACTGATCACCAGTGTGCTATCACTTCGTCCGATGCTGCTCAATATAATCCGCCATCGAGTTAATATCGACCAACACTTTGCGGCCTTCTTTGGGGTCCTGGATATTGATACCGTATTCTCTTTTTAGCAATACGATCAGCTCTAAGGAGTCTATGGAGTCCAGACCTAAACCGTCGCCAAACAAAGGTTCATCGTCCTTAATGTCGGCCGGGGTAAGGTCGGTTAAGTTTAAAAATAATATGATCTGGCTTTTCAGTTTCTCTTTCAGCTCTGTATTCTGTTCCATTCCGTAATTATATTAAATTTTTTCGTTTCAACCCTAAAAAGGTTATCAATTGCAATACCAAGGTGATCAGTACCAGCGGTATAAGGTATTGCATCACATCGGTCAGTTTGCCGCCTTCCAGGAATAATCCATAGTAAGCCTGCAGGCACCAGTGCATGGGCGAAAAATTGGCTACAGTCTTCAAAGAAGTATCCATGGCAAAGCTCGGCACCATTAAACCGCCAATAGCAGCCAGTATCACGATAGAAATAGCACCAAAACCATTGCTTTGCTGGTGCGACTCGGCAAATACGCCTACGCAAATTGCATAACTTACAGCGCACCAACCACAGATAATAGTAACCACTAATAAGCCAAATACATCCAAAGGTATATTCAGTCCCGGCAAACCCATCAGTGGGAAGCCCCAGATGCCTAAGGCAAATATAACTACAGCTTGTATCACCGTAACCGCCACATAAGTGATCTGTTTGGATAACAAGCCTACGGCGAAATTGGTTGGTAAAGTCTTCAGACGGACAAAACTGCCGCTCACTTTTTCTCTTACAACACTTCCACCTAAAGACATGATCACAAAAAACATGGCGAATATCGTCCATGCCGGTACATTATGCTGAGCTGCATTCGGTGCGCGTAAGGAGCCGTTTTTTGATACGGGAATCTCGTTAATCTCTGCCTTGTTGCTCAGCATTTCGCTTTCCAGTTTCGCAGGCAGTCGTTTTTCGTTGATGGCAAAATAAAGTGTACGCAGAGTCTCGCGGCTTTCCACGATTTGTAATGCGCTTTGCAAGCCTCCTTTTACAGAAAGGCGTAATTGCTCCTGTATAACCGGGTTATAGAACAATGCAAGCGGACTCACATCGCCCGTATATTTCTGAACCGAATCGGCCTGTAAGCCAAAGCTGACCATCGCTTTATTGGAGACGCTCTTTGCTTTTGCCTTTACTTTTTTAGTAAAATCGCCGGGAATAGTTACGCTTAACAAAGCGTCCTTATCCTTCATCGAATCGGCGATAGTTTTGACATCCTGATTTTTGGGCAGATTGTAAACCTTGAATAAGCCAATCTTATTGATTGCATCAATCAACTGTTTGCCTGACTCGCCCGTATCCCGGTTACAAACCAGGATAGCCATTTTGTTTTTATTGATGAGCTGGAAAGTGCTGTTCTGAATATCCGTCACTACTACGACCAATACGATCGGCATGATGAACATTAACGAAAGCCCGATGCCATCCCGGATCAACACCCGGCAATCTTTCTTTATAGTAGCCCAGAGCTTAAACATCGTTGCGGTACTCCTTTCCTGTCAGGCTGAGGAACAGATCCTCTAAGCTGTTTTGCTGATGTTCTTTTAGCAGGTTTGTCAGGCTGTCTTGCGTGATGATTTTGCCTACATCAATCAACGCTATTTCCTCACATAAGCCTTCCGCCTCGCTTAATTGGTGAGAAGTATAGATAAGAGTAGTTCCATTTTTGTTCAGCTCTATCAGGTAATTGATGATGGCATGACGCGTTTGTACATCTACGCCTACCGTCGGTTCATCCAATATTAAAATAGCAGGATTATGGATCACGCCAATGGCCAGGTTCACCCTGCGTTTCATTCCGCCTGAAAATTTATCTACCTGTTTATTGCGGACATTTTCAAGACCGAGGATATGGAGCAATTCGTCAGTCCTGATTTTGATCTGCTGCTTACTTAAACCTGACCATGCCCCGAAAAACTCGAGATTCTCAACCGGACTCAGTTCCTGGTAATATGAAAAATCCTGAGGCACAAAACCGATCAGTTTATTTACGTCGTTATTCTTCTTGCGAACATCATTGCCCATTAAAGTAATCATACCTGAATCAGCTGAAAGCAAGCCGGTCATCAAACTAAGCAAAGTAGTTTTACCCGCACCATTAGGGCCAAACAGGCCGAAACGTTCTCCTTTCCGCACCTTCAAATTCAGGCCGGAGAAAACAACGCCATCATTACTTGGGTAATGAAATCCCAGATTTTCGATGTTTACTGCCAGTTCGCCGTTTGCTACCATTTAATGTTTTTTAAAGCAAGAAAAGCATTCTTTTCAAGCTCAGCTATTTCGATCAGGTAATCGCCCATCTGGTTAAAATCTTCCTGGCTGCCCAATCGCCCTTTATATATACCTGCTGCATGTACGGCCGCCGTGCGCCAAAGGTCGCCTGCCTGGGTAAATATTTTTGAGATTTCAGGCAGCTGGTCGTTATGCGTGTAAGCTTGCGCTTCCTGCAAAAAGGCCCCGTAAATATAGCGGAAACCGCCTCCTCCTGTGCCTATCTCTTCCTGCATACGTACCAGTTGCGCCAAGTACGAGCCTGCCTTTTCAATGCCCAATTTATCGCGCCAGTTCTTTATTTTCTTACCTGTATACCTGATACCACTTACGCCAGCGAAATTACCGGGTATGCGCAGCATCTGGTTCACATTTAATTTTATACCACTGATGATGGCTTTCCTGATCTGCCCGTCAGTAATTATTGCTTTGCTTTGGGGATAATATAATTGACCTTTCGGTGCCAAAGCCCCTTTCGCAAAACGGACACGTTCCAGTTCATAACTTGTTAGTTTGGTTGGTGAATCCATCACCGGATCGCTGATAAGGTAATTATCATCTTCCTTCCCAAAAACGATCAGGTTATGCGCATTGAAATGAAAACGGTATTCGCGTGGGAAATAAGACAAATAATATACACCCACCTGGCAGCCTACCGGGTGGCCTTCTTTTAATCGCTCAAGCAAATAGCTTTCAGCCTGTTCTTTTGAGCTGAATTTTTTGCGGATCACCGGGATGCCTAAGGCATTGCAGGTCCGTTTAAAGATCAGTCCCGGGAAGGTGCGGAATGCTATAGCCGGACCATTATTTATTTTGATCAGCGGGATATAACAGAAAAACAGTCCCGCGCCGATGCCAAAAGCCAGCGGTTCGGTAATTTTATTTAATGAGCTTTCACGTAATAAACTGCTTGTAACCCCTGACTCACAATGTGCCGACTGGCGGTGTTCAAAATCAAGCTTCATGCACAGTCATGGTTTTTAGATCCTCCACCTTTACGTTAAAGGCGTCGGCATATTTTTGAAGTTTTTTATCAGATAGTTTTTTAAACACGTCGGGTTTCAAATGTCTTTTTACCTGCCATTTCCAAAATCCGGAATAGCCAGCCAGTATCTCCATATCCATCAACCTGTATTCCATAAAAAACAGCAGCGGACTGGCTTCTCCGTTAAGTACTTTTTGTTTGGCTAAAGCAATGCGTTCCTTCACATCCTTCCATGCCACATCCAATGCACCAATCTTCACATCCCATCCACTGCTTAGTTCGGTCACGTATTTGCCAGTGCTATCAGTAGCATAGCAAACCTCTTTGGTGATCTTTCCAAGCGCACCCATATCCTGTGGCACATTTTCTTTCTTCATATTACACGATTGTGGTATTTCATGGATTTACAAAGATTTAAAGTGGGTGTTATGCTGATACTCTCGAAGCATGGTGGGCAGGCCTCTACGCGCTGCACTTCGACAGGCTCAGTATGACACCCTATTTTTATTTAAACAACCGTCAACATAGCATACATGTACGAGAAACGGGCGCTTTCAGGAACTAACAAAAGTAACCTGTTTCCTTTCTTCAATTTGCCGCTATTAAACAGCTCGTTGATCATCAGGAAAATCGACGCTGCACCTACATTGCCTACTGTATATAAGTTGATGAACCATTTCTCATATGGGATTCCGCCGCCGTAGATCTCTACCAGGTCATATATTCTTGTTCTGAAAAAGTCGCTGGAGATGTGTGGCAGGAAATAGTCTATATCGCCGGCACCTAATCCTCTCCTGTCCATTATCTCTTTTATCTTCTTTCCACCGAGGTGAACAATGTTGTCACTCAATAAAGTGATATCCTGTTTTACGCTAAAGATCGATTTATTCATAATCTCTTCGGGCGTGTAATCCATAAAGCCTTTTAATGAACCGTCTTCCATCTTTTCGCCGCCCATATACATACAGGTATCCATTTCGTTGGCAAATGATGCCCCTTCTATCCAGTCAACACGCAAGCTTAAGCCATTTTCGTTTGGTTTATCCGACATTAAGAATGCTGACGCACCATCCGAAAGCATCCAGCGTAAAAAATCCTTTTGAAAAGCAATAAAAGGATTTTCTTCCATCTCTTTTAACTTCTGTGCTTCTTCCTCAAATACATCAGAGACCAGCAAACCGGAAAATCTTTCTGATCCTGTAGCAACTGCCAATTTAGTTTCTCCGGCTTTGATGGCCAGGTAGGCGAACTTGATGGCATGCATACCGGCACAGCAAACGCCTGCAGGCGATACTACTTCTATCGACTCCATTTCGGGCAGCCAGCCGTGGGTCATTACACCATGACTTGGCATTACCTGGTCGGGTGATGAGGTGCCGCAAGAAAGCAGCTCGATCTCCTTTATTTTTTCGGGATTGTTCTTAAATAATTCTTTCACAGCTAGGGCGGTCATCTGCGCATTGGTATGGGTCGATTTGCCGTTCTTGTCCAGCGCGTAATAGCGGTTAGTAATACCATTATTGCGCAGCACGATCTTTTTCGACTTGGACGGACGGCCATCGATATAACCCAGATACTCCTCCATCTCATCATTCGCCACAGGCCCGTTCGGGAAATATGCAGAAGTTGCGTTTATATAAACCTGGTTAGACATATTTTATATTACTTGTAAATAGTTTTGTTTCTTGGTTTTTATTCGTTTAGCTGAAAATGGCCTGATAAAAATTGCATCTAAAATAAGAAGAACAGGCGCGCCTAAAAACAGCGCAACAAAAAGATAATATTTAAACGCCGATATCCACGGTGCCTTATTTTTCCGCTTGGCAATAAATTTGGCCCAGGCCGCAAAAATAAATTTGGCCTTCCCTTCAATAAACATCAGCGGATATTTTACCACAACAGCTTTTTTATCTAAAAGTTCTTGCTGCAAATTATTCCAATCTCCTGTCTCTAAATGCGTTGCGACGATATCTCCAAACACCGACGTATTTTCAATATCCTCGTCTGAGACGCCCGGTTTCGGGAAAATGTTCAGATAGCGTTCCTTTTTACCCGTAAGCATCCAGTAAAAAATGGTGATAAAGCTTACAGGGTTCAGATGTTTATCGACCAAAGCAATATTCCCCACCAATTTACCCCCGGCATCTTTCAGCGATTTACGTATCCTTACAAAAGCATTCAGCCACATATTGCGCCCCGCGCTTATTGTGATCACAGGTGTATCTTTTAACACGGCCTTAAATTCCGGGCTATTGACGATAGAGTTCGAAGGTATGCTTGGCGACAAAAACCAGGGCTGATAACCCAATATCACCAAATCATACTTTTTCTCTTTCAGTTCAAATGGCTGCAAAGATGTAGGCACACTCAGCACACAGTCAGGCATTACCGAAAAAAAGTGATTGCCTTTCCAGGGAAATTTATACTCCGTAACGGGTCTTACCTGAACTTTCTCCACTATTGCACCGGCTTCAGCTATCGGTGCTGTGAACGAGCTGATGATATCGCCCATTTGCCCCGATTGCGTATAATAAATAGCCAATACTTTTTTATCCATTCTGCGGCAAAGTTAGAAATCTTCCTTGTGCAACACCTTTGAATTTTCGCAGTAGTCTAAAATAGCATGGCGCACCGCCGGGGATTGGCTCTTGAAATTTTTGATCACAATAGCTTTATCCTTTTCAATATCCGAATGATACTTTACAATCTTCGGCGCATGCTCTTCAATAGCCAGTCGCAAAAAGTGAAACTCTGTATTTTCAGGATCAGCTAATAATGCGGTTTCCAGTTTGATGCGCCCCTGTTTAAAAGAAGCGAGCCTGTCTTTGGCCTTTTTCAGTAATCCGGCCTTTTTCATCAGTAATGCACCTTCGTAGCCATCACGCTCTTTTTCGGGTGCAGATTTAACCGCATCAAGCTCATTGGTGATAGTTTCCAACGTGCCGGATTTCATTACTTCATAAAACTCAGCCTTTTCAAATTTTTGTGGATGCGCATTTATTTTTACTGATATGAAAAGCAGTAAAATAACGCTTATGAATCCTGATTTCAGTCTTATATTCATATATTAAGCAATACCAAACATAATAAATAATAAATGGCGGGGCAACCTGTCAGATGTTATACTTACACTTATAAATTCAATATTAACCTTAAAAAGTGGCTTATATTGCAACATTATGCTTAAAAACTAATTAACTTTTGCTTACTTTGAGGCTGCATTTTTGGAAGCGACAAGTTTATAGCTGATTAAGTCCCCTGTTAAGACAAGCTAGGCATATAAAAGTTTAAAAATTCTGAAGTGAGTAATAACGCGCCATTGTCCGGCTTATGGGCTATTATTTTAGGAGGATCGAGTGGGTTTGGATTTGCCGCGGCTGAAAAACTGGCTCAGAAGGGAATGAACATAGCGGTGCTATACCGTGAGACCTCAATTGGCGAGAAAGCATTAGCGGGAAAATTCGAAAAGATAGCTTCTGAAAATAATATCACCATTCTTCCTTATAATATTAATGCCCTGAGCACCGACGGCCGGGAGACTTTTCTGGAAAGATTTAAGACTGAAAGCAAAGCCCCAAAACATAAGGTAAAACTATTGTTGCATTCCATTGCACGGGGAAATCTGAAGCCATTAGCAGGTGTTAAGGATACCAATGAGGAACTTTCAACAGAAGATATCCAGTTTACGAGCTACGCAATGGCTAACAGTTTATTAGACTGGACACGATGCATACTCGACGCAGAGCTTTTTCATCACGATGCACGCGTTATCGGCCTCACCAGCGAAGGTGCACACAAACATTGGGATGGTTACGCAGCAGTTTCGATAGCCAAAGCATCGCTGGAAAGCCTGGCGAAATACATGGCTGTAGAATTTGCGCACTTCGGATTAAAAACAAATTTGATACAAGCTGGTATTACAGCTACGGCGTCGTTAAAAATGATACCGGGAAGCGAAAAACTGTTGGAGATCGGCAAAACCCGCAACCCCATGGGCAGAATGACGCAACCGGAAGATGTGGCTAAAGTGATCGCGTTATTATGCAGCGATGATGCCTTTTGGATAAACGGCGCATTGATCCATGTGGACGGAGGGGAGCACTGTCGTTAATGTGCAGATCTTCAAATATGCTGATGTGCAAATTGATTTATTAATTATAATATGATGGATTTACTTTTTCAATTTTCATAATCTAACTATCATGATTTTTTCATCTGCACATTTGCAAATTCGCACATCTGCACATCGAAAAAGCACATTAATAAAATATGTATAAAAGTATACTCGACCAGCTTCCCTATAAATCATCCTTCCGCTTTGTGGATCATATCGCAGCGCTGGATGAGGATGGGGTGACCGGCGATTATACTTTGCGGCCCGATTCCTTTTTTTATGAGGATCATTTTGTAGGCAACCCGGTTACGCCGGGGGTGATTATTACCGAAATAATGGCGCAGATAGGATTGGTAACATTGGGCATATTTTTGTTATCAAAAGAGGCAACCACAGGTAAAGAGGAAACGAATTTTCCATTATTTACCTCGACCGATATTTCGTTCCATAAAATGGTTTTACCGGGCGAAAAGGTGACGGTTGTCTCAAAAAAACAATATTTTCGTTTCGGCAAGCTAAAATGCTATGTCGAAATGTGGGACAGTTCTAATGATTTAATTGCAAAAGGAATGTTTTCGGGCATTGTAAAAAAGGTGGATATTAAAAGATGAACAGGCGCGTTGTGGTAACCGGCTTAGGCATTGTGGCGCCTAACGGAATAGGGATACCAGCTTTTTTAAATGCTATACAGCATGGAATTTCGGGGATAAAATTTGTACCGCTGTATGAGGAGCTCCACATGAGCTGCCAGGTAGCGGGACAACCTGCTTTTGAGTGGGAAAATCTGCGCAATTATATCTCAGAGGTCACTTTCTACGGTCTTAAAGGCACTAATATAGGCTACGGCATCACCGCAGCAATGGATGCCTGGACCGATTCAGGAATGTCTTTCGATACCGACGAGCCACGCTGGGAAACCGGCTGCGTTTTCGGGAATAGCACGCCTGATACCCAGGCCATGAAAAATGTAATCACACGGGTCGACAATAAAGAATCGAAAAAATTAGGCTCACGTGTGGTAGAACAAACCATGAACAGCGGTGTTACTTCTTATATATCAGGCCGTTTGGGTTTGGGAAACAAAGTAGTAACCAACTCGTCGGCTTGTGCTACGGGTACGCAGGCGGTATTGATGGGCTACGAATATATTAAGCACGGCTACGCTCAACGCATGGTAGTTGGGAGCGCCGAGCATATAGACCCTTACGTTTTCGGAACATTTGATTCTATGCGGGTGTTATCGCGCAAGTTCAACGATCAGCCTGAAAGGGCATCACGACCAATGAGCGCAACAGCAGGAGGATTTGTTCCGGGATCTGGTGCGGCAGCACTTATACTGGAAGACCTTGATTTTGCGTTAGAGCGTGGTGCTAAAATTTATGCTGAGGTATTGGGCGGTTCGTCTAATTCGGGCGGGCAACGTGGCGGAGGTTCTATGACGGCAGCTAATTCCACGGGTGTGATTCGTTGTATCGAGGAATCTATACGTAATTCGGGGATCAGTCCTGGTGATATTGACCTGATTAGCGGACACCTGACAGCGACTATGGCCGACAAGCAGGAAATACAGAATTGGAGCCAGGTATTAGGTAGAAGTGGCAAGGACTTCCCGTTAACCAACTCGTTGAAATCAATGGTAGGGCATAGTTTGAGTGCGGCAGGGTCTATAGAATCTGTGGCATGCGTATTGCAAATATTTCATCAGTTTGTGCATCCAAATATTAACTTAGAGGATCCAAATCCGGAGATAATAAATATGGTGAGCCTTGACAGCTTGCCGACTAGTATGATAAAAAAGGAAATTAACATTGTTGCTAAGGCGAATTTTGGTTTTGGCGACGTTAATTCCTGCTTAATTTTTTCAAAATTTAACAATTAATGACCAGAGAAGAGACTTTAAATGAGCTTAAAAAGGTAATTGCCCCTTATACCGTAAATAAGGAGATGCTGGCCGGCATTAACGACCAGACAGACCTGATAAGAGATTTAAAAATTAATTCGGCCAATTTGGTTGACATTATTATTGACGCAGAAGCTAAATACGATATAGAAATTGATTATGATTCGGCTGATAAAATGACTAACGTAGGCAGCTGCCTGGATGTGATCACCGAAAAAATCAATCAAAGATAAAATGATCAGCACGGGTAACGATATTGTAGCGCTCAAGGCTATCAATGTTGCCCGCACCAAACAGCAAAACTTTTACAGCAAGATCATTACTGAAACTGAAAAGGCTCTGTACGATGAGCAATTTTCGGACAGTCTTCCTTTTGAGCAATTTGTTTGGCTGGCCTGGTCGGTAAAGGAGTCTGTTTTTAAATACCTGCAACGGCTTAATACCGAGTTGGTCTTTTCGCCATCTAAAATTAGTCTCAGCGGACTTGAACCACAGTCTGCAGAAGCCATATCTCATTTTGAAGGCAGGGATTTTAATAAAGGAACAATTTATGAGAGTGTAATTGACTACAATCCTCACACCTTTTATTCACGAACGATCATCACTGATGACTTTATTTTTTCCGTTGTTAATCACACTAATAATTTCGAAAAGGTGATGTGGGGCATCAAAAAAATCGACTCGACAGATGCTGACGATCAATCAAAAGCTGTACGCGCTTTTGCATTAGCTATGTTGAATACCCTTTTTCCGGATTCTGAATTGGAGATCGATAAAAACAGGCATTCCTGCCCGATCATATTGAAAGATGACGTCGAAATTCCTGTGCCCATTTCATTGGCGCATCATGACCAATGGGTTGCTTATTCGTTTGCTTTAGCCTGACCTATCTTTCTGGAACAAATAATACCGCATCCGCTTGAATTCCATCGGCTGGGTGGATGGTTGACACCTTTACCCACGCCGAACGACCAATTGAAAGCGAGTATTTTCCCAATGGTATCCACTCTCCGCTTGTTTGCCCTTCAACCTGCAACGTTGCCGGATCAATGGTGATTTTCTTATCCCGTTTACCATCAAAAACATTTATTTGGAACGGTTTTTTATTATCCGATGACGAATAGATATAGACATCATATTTGCCAGCCTTCTTTATTTCAGGTCCATATCTTACTGATTTAGGTGTGGCTTGGGTGGTATCGCTGTTTAAGACCGTTGGACCATAGCCGTTCCTGCCCGCCGACCAATTGCCCTGCATGGTAACATGTGCTTTATCATTGTCATCAACAATAATATCCGGAGTACTGCCATCAGCTAAAGGATTATTTAGTAATGCCTTTTTAATTGCATTAACATCCACATGTTGAACAGCAATCTTATGATCGATCGAATAGATGGCCGCCTGAGCAGCACTTTGACTCAAAACCATAAAAACCGGCTCCATCCGAATCGAACCATAAGCGATATGGCTAGCCGAAAGGCACACAGGAACGAGTAGATTAGTACATTCACGCTGTTTGGGGATGATTGCGCGATACGACACAGGGTAAGGTCCAAACCCACCTATCTGTACATCACCTTCGTTTTTTACCATACCGTTTACTACAATGCGCTCGGCATTGTGCGAATCCATGGTGTAGGCGGCCATTCCTATGCCGTCTTCTACTATTTTCTTTCCTTCACAGTTATCCTGCGTCATGACATAGGCTCCAACCATGCGTCTTGCCTCGCGTACATAGATCTGCTGTGTCCAATGGCCGTTATCAGTGTATTCATCTTTTGGATATCCCCACTGCAACATCAATTGGCGTATATTTTCCGACACCCGCGGATCGTGCCCTAAAAAGTAGAACAGGCCCTGTGTATAGTTTTTATGCATTTCGATGATCTTGCGCCTTGTATCTTCATCTCCATCGGGATATTTATAATTTACCCCGATCATATCGGTTGAGAATGCCCCATTGTTATTAATATCCGTTTTATGATTGGGCATCTGGCTGATCACAAATGGAAGTGCCGTAGGCTTTCTATCTTTTATCATCCGGAAATAAAGCTCATACCTTGTAGAATCGTAATCTGCAGGTCGGGTTATGGCAATCCGGTTAGCCGGATCGCTAGTCAGGCAAACGCGTACATTGTAAGTCTGCACCCTGGAATCACCTGTGCCGTTTGGTTTTAAGGTATCGCTGCTGATTCCCCACAGCAACCCGCTTTTAGGATCACCCGGAGTTTTATATGGATCGATATTATCCGCAAACTGGTGCTTATCCCGCAACTCAACACCGTTATAAGTTTCGCTGTATTTGCTGTTAGCTTCACGTCCAACAAAGTAAGAAACGCCAGCTTTTGCCATCAGGTCGCCCTCATAAGAGCAATCAATAAAGACTTTCGCCTTTATGTTTAGCGTCGCACCGGTATTGCTGTATGTTTTATGAAGACCAATTGAACTGATAGAGGTGTTATTTTTCTTAACGCTGACCAGGCTATGATTATAAATCACCGTAATATTCTTGTTTTTTAGATAACCGAGGAAAATATTTTCAGCTACATGCGGTTCAAATATCCATTGCTCCAGTTTACCATAATGCTGACCTATCTTTCTGTAAAAGTCTAAGGCAAGACCTGTCACCACATATTTGTTGCCGATATCGGTATAGCCCAAACCACCTGACGATAGTCCGCCAACGTGACCTCCCGTAGCGATCAGTACAACTCGTTTGCCTTGCAGAGCAGCTGTATGGGCAGCTATGACCCCGCCGGATGTGGCGCCATAAACACATATATCATAGTTTTTTAACAGCTTCGACTGAGAAGAACAAAAGAGTGGGAATACCAATAAGCACAGGAAGAAATATTTCATAAAATAGATTTTTGGCGGTGGGTAAGGATAAATATAAGGTTATATCTGTATTTTCAATTATTCATTTTATGACATGGAAAAAGCATCAAACAGTCGCCGCGATTTTGTAAAAGCTACAGCCGCAGGGTTGGGTTTGCTTACGCTGCCGCAATTATTGCACGCAAATCCTGCTGAAATATCAGCCTCAAAAAAGAAGGTTGTTTGCTTTGGCGGGCATCCCGATGACCCGGAAAGCGGTTGTGGTGGTACACTGGCCAAACTGGTTGCCAAAGGCCATGATGTAACCATTATTTACCTTACCACCGGCGAAGCCGGTATAGATGGCAAGAGCCATAACGAAGCTGCTGCTATTCGTAAGCAGGAGGCAATTAATGCCTGCGCCATATTAAAAACCAAATACGTTTTTGTCGGACAGATTGACGGCGATACGATAATGGATAATACCTGGCTGCAGAAAGTGCAAAAGATCATTGCTGATGAAAAGCCTGACCTGGTATTTACCCACTGGCCGGTTGACAGTCATAAAGATCACCAGATAGCAAGCTTATTGATGATACAGACCTGGGTGCGTTCTGGTAAAAAGTTCCCTTTATACTTTTTCGAGGTATGCACGGGTGAACAAACGATGATATTCCGCCCGACGGATTATGTGGACATTACCGATACCCAGGAACAGAAACGCCAGGCCGTTTATTGCCACAAAAGCCAGGACCCGCCGGGCATTTACGGCTGCGGGCATACGGCTATGGAAGACTTTCGCGGCAGGGAATTAGGCGTAAAAGCGGCGGAAGCTTTTGTTTATATGACGGGTAAGGGGATGGGGTGGGGGATTGACTAAGAACAATGAAAATCCTTAATTAAATTTGAGATATTTTATGTTTATTTCTCGTATTGACAACCATAATCAATAACCATGAGTGTAATTGAGATTTACTACTATATATTTTATAAAATATACAAGCTCATGGAAATGTTTAAATCAGGAGCGCCTGGAAATAAATTTCGGGCGATAATGTTATTGACGTTTTTAGAAATGTGGTTTTTGTTTTCTATTAATAATTATTGGGATGTGGCACTAAAACAACATTCCACAATTCAACTCTTTTCCTTTAAATCAATACCCTTTATAATTATCATTCTCATTAAGTGGTTTGCATTCATAAGAAATGACAGATGGGAAGATTATGTACAAGAGTTTGATCAGTGGCCAAATGAAAGAAATAAAACAGGCACGTGGGTTGTACTTGGACTATCTGTATTAATTATTTGCAGTTCAATAATTTCGACTTATTTGTATTCAAATGCAAATAACTAAGTCGGAATGCTACCAATTATACCCTCTCTCCTTCGCTTTCTCCTCAATCAAAGCCCCTGCATCTGCGTCCAGTAAAATTTCGCAGTTAGGGTGTAATTGAACAACTGACGCAGGTATATCCGTAGTTACCGGGCCAAGGATAGCTTGTTTGACAATCTCCGCCTTATGCTTACCTTTTGCGATCAGGATCACTTTGCGTGTGTGCATAATGTTTTTGATACCGCGGGTTAGTCCGCCCAGTTCAACCGAATCAGAAACTTGTGTTTCACGGCGTACCCTGGCTTCAAAATCGGGGTCCATGGGCGACACCCAGGTTTCGCTTTCAAAGGGAGTTCCCGGCTGATTAATGCCAATATGACCGTTGCTACCTATGCCCAGCATCTGCAGGTCGGCGCCGCCGCGCTCGGCCAAACGTTTCTCAAATAATAGTGCTTCGGCCTCAAAGTCATCCGAAAGCGTTGGCGGCATGATGAAATTTTCTTCAGGAATACCAATCGGCCCTGCGATCTGGTTCAGGATCATGGTATAGCAACTGCCCGCATAATCGCGCGACAGGTTGGTCAGCTCATCCACATTGAACAGGGTTATGTTCGATACGTCAAAAGGATATTTCTGATATATCTCAGAAACGATGCGGTGCATATCAATAGTAGTTTGCCCGGTTGATAAGCCGATGACGGCATTGGATTTTTCCAGCATTTGCGCAATGATGCGCCATGCCGCGTTTATATTAAATTCCTGTTCGTCTTTGCAAATAGTGATCTTCATTGGGTTGATTTTATAGGTCTTTCAGATGTTCGTTAAAAAATTGGTCGATGGCTTCCATTGCTGTAGCTTCATCCTCGCCTTCGGCAATAATAGAAATTGTTTCGCCGCCTTTTGCAGCCAGCGAGAGAATATTCAGCAGGCTGTTCAGCTTTACCGTTTTGTCTCCCTTTTTGATGCTTATGGTTGATTTATAATTCTTGGTCAGCTTTACCAAAGCCGTTGCCGGGCGGGCATGTATCCCCTCAGCTGAAGTGATGATGTAGTCTTTTGATATCATTGGGTTTTATTCTGCAAATAAGTGGTGATGTCTTTTGAATTGTCCATTTGCCTCACATCCTCATATATCTTTTTCGCTTCTGTCAAACTTGTCTTGATAATCGTGTTTTTTACCAGCGGTATAGACGAACCGCTCATCGAAAATTCTGTCAGTCCCATGCCCAGCAATAGTAAAGTCGCCTTTGGGTCGCCGGCTAATTCACCGCACATGCCTACTTCAATATTATTTTTATGACCCTGTTCGATCACGTTAGCGATCAGTCGCAATACGCCCGGATCAAAAGGATCATACAAGTCTTTTATCTTCTCATTCATGCGGTCTACCGCCAGTGTATATTGGGTAAGGTCGTTGGTACCGATACTGAAAAAGTCGACTTCTCTGGCCAGCAGATCAGCAATGACGGCAGCGGATGGTATCTCTATCATGATACCGATTTTGATGTCCTGATCAAATGAAATTCCCTGATCGCCCAGCATCTGCATCGCTTCTTTCAATATCTCTTTTGCTGCCCTTATTTCATTCACAGTAGCGATCATCGGGAGCATGATCTTCAGCTTTCCGAATACGCTCGTGCGTAAAATGGCTTTGAGTTGCGTAATGAAAATATCTTTCCTATCCAGGCATAAACGGATGGCACGGTAACCCAGGAAAGGGTTCTGTTCCTCCGGGAAATTGAAATAAGGCAATTGTTTATCACCGCCTATATCCAGCGTGCGGACAGTGACCGGTTTGCCTTTGGCTTTTAGGGCGACGGCTTTATAGAATTCAAATTGCTCTTCCTCTGATGGAAAATCATTGCGACCCAGGAAAAGAAATTCGGTGCGGAACAAGCCTGATCCTTGCGCGCCAAACTCCAGTGCATTTTCCATTTCTGCTGAGTTGGCTATGTTGGCAAGCAGGTGTATTTCTTTTCCATCAATAGTTTGTGCCGGTGCATTTTTTAATGACTTAAGCAAGTTTAATTCCTTTAACCATGTAGCACGCTTTGTTTCAAATTCCTTTATGGTTTCTTTATCAGGATTGATGATGATCGAGCCACTTTGTCCATCAAGAATAAGCTCGTCGCCGTCTTTAACTAATTTCAAACCTTCACCGCAACCCACCACAGCCGGAATACCTCTCGACTTAGCTATGATTGCAGCATGGGATGTTTTGCCTCCTATCTGTGTCGCAAATCCTGCAATTTTGGTAATATCCATGGTGATGGTATCCGAGGGCGCCAAATCTTCAGCAATAATGATGGTGCCGGCTTCATCTATCTGATCAATAGCTTCTTTAACCGGGTTTAAATTTTTAATGATACGATTGCCAATATCTTCTATATCGACCGCACGGGCGCTCATGTAATCGTCGTCCATACTTTTGAACATTTCAACAGCCGCCTGTATCACTTCGATCACCGCATCATTCACATTCTTCCGATCAGTTTGGATCTTTTCCATCACATCCTCGCGTATTTGCGGATCCCCCAAAAGTTCGATGTGCGCTTCAAGTATTTCAACTCCTTCCATGCCCTGTGAGGCGTCATGATTAGCCATCATTGTTTCCACTTCAGTTACCGAAACAGCTACAGCTTTATCAAATTTTTCTATTGCGATAGTGATTTCCCTGTCATTCAGCAATAGGGTGCCTGTCAGCACAACCGCCTGCTTTTTGATCACGCGGGCTTTGCCTATCGCAATGCCAGGAGAAACGCCTATGCCACTGATCATCATACAAAAAGGTGAATTATGCTGCCCACAAAGCCTAGCGCCAATAGGCCCAGCAGCAGGTAGGTGGTTTTTACATTCTTTTTTACAAAGTAGTATACCAGGAAGGTCAACCCCAGGGGAATCATTGCCGGAACGATTTGGTCCAAGACGCTCTGCACAGTTACCACAGAAGATGATCCGCCAATGGATAACGGCGTTTTTATCGACATCAATGTCGCCGGCATAGCACCAACCACCATTAATCCCAATATCGCCGCGCCTTGTGTTAGCTTATCCATCACATTGCTTTTGGACAGGTTCTGCAGGAATTTAGTGCCGGCATTGTAGCCAATAAATGTAAGGTTATAGCGCAGCAACAAATGCGGCACATTGAATATAACCAGGAAAAGTATCGGTCCCAAAACATTGCCTTTCATAGCCAGCGAAGTACCAACTCCTGCAGCGATCACTTTAAAAGTACCCCAGAAAAGTGAATCGAATACACCCGCCAGTGGTCCCATTAGTCCCAGCTTCACTGAACTGATCGATTCCTCATCAAAATCTGCATCCTGACTGTTTTGCTCTTCCATTGCAGCGGTAATACCGATGATGAGCGTGGAACCGTAAGGACTGGTATTAAACAATTGCAAATGGCGTTTCAATGCAGAAGCCATGGCTTCTTTGGTGGTATATAATTTCTTTAAAACCGGGATGATAGTAAATGCAAAACCCGTATTCTGCCAGGTTTCGAAATTGAAATTCGCCTCTAATGTAAGCGAACGAAAGAATAATTTTCTGATAACGCCTTTACCTAAAACCTGACCGCTTATAGTGCTTACCGGTTCAGGAGCCGGTTCATCAAAATCAAAATCATCATTGGTTGAAGCAGCAGGCTTCGGCGGGTCTTGAGTAACGATTAGCGCGATAATTACTCCCAATCCACCAATTGCAATGATGGGCAGTTTTAAGAATGCAGCCAGCATAAAACCGAGAAAGAAGTAAGGAGCAACCCGCTTGTTGAACATCAGGTTCATCAGCAATGCAAAGCCCAATGCAGGCAGCATATTGCCAGCTACCTGTAAGCCGGATTGCACCCAGGCCGGTATCATGTCCAGGAATGATTTTACTGCATTAGTACCTAATTTCAGCGCGATAAAAATGATGATGCCCATTAGCAAAGGCTTTAACAAGCCCGATAGAATATGCAGTTGCTGTATTTTCTTGTAGTCCCCTTCTTCGGCGTACTGGTTAAATTTCTTATTAAACACTGCTCTGAAAACAAACAGACCGCTAATTACCATTTCGGATAAAATGGAAATTGGCACTGCCAGCGCCAATGCAATAGCGGGACCTTTGTGCGAAAGAATAGCAAATGCCGTTCCCAATACCCCACCTGTAATAATATCCGGCGGAATAGCTGCGCCGACTTTTATATTACCCATAAAGATCAACTCCAGCGTAGCGCCGATCATGACGCCCTGGGTTACATCGCCTAATACCAAACCCACCAATGGCCCTAAAACCAAAGGCCTGCTCAGTAAAGTAGTACCCAGGAAGTCTTCAAAATGACCGAAAATTGCAATGGCGGTAAGTAACAGGTAGGTTGCGAGCACGGTATCGGGTTTTAAATCAGCGTTTCTATCAATACTTTTTTATCGGTTGGTACCTGCCTCACTTCCAGCTCGATTCCTTTGGCAAGCAATTCTTTGGCTATCGCGATATCTTCGTCAGTCACAGCAATAGCTTTTGATATCAGTTTAGTTCCTTCTTTGGTTCGCAGGCCGCCGAAATTGATGGACTGAATTTCTTTCACACCATCAACCAGCACAGCCGCATCCTTTACTGAATTGATCAGAACTAAAACTTTCATTGGCTGACTGCGTGGGTCGTTCAAAAAAGTGATCGTATCGGTTAGCGACTTAATAAGCAATTTTGCTGAAGGGGGTTTGGCCAGGTTGAGTGTCATTTTCATGAATTCATCTGCGGCCACTTTATCATTGGCTACTATAAGGCAATCGGCGCTCACAGCCGGGGTCCACGTGAAAGATACCTGACCGTGCAATAAACGGTCGTCAATACGGGTTAGCTTAATCATTATCGTTATTCAGGGTGATGAGATGATTTACATATACCATTTGCCCTTTGGCATTATTAATGGCTTCTTCAATTACTTCGGTTACCGGGGTATCCACATCAGACAAGGCGATCTCGATCAGCAATGGCAGGTTGAAACCGGATACGATATGCACATTGCTACGAAGAGCATTTCGCAGCATAATATTATTTACGCTGCCACCAAGCAGGTCGGTGAAGATCACCAGCTCGTCTGCATCAGAAATAGTTGCAAGCACATCAGACAGCTCGTCTTCTACTGGCCGGCTTTCATCCAGGTAGGCCTGTATCAGGGATATATTTTCCATCTCGCCCGCAATCATGTCCAAAGCCGATTTTACCCCCTTTGCAAAAGCGCCATGGGTAGCTATCAAAAACTTCCTTGTTTTAGGTTGTTGGTCCATAAAAATAATTGGTTACAGTTACCGGGGCTAACTGTGTTATAGGTACACGCAATAATAATCAATTTTTGATCTTTTAAGGCAAAACCTTAATTATCTCTCTGTCAAAAGATTTCTCACACACGTGCTGGATCCATTGGTGTAGTATTTCTGCACAGTTGCATAGTAAACAGGCACGCTTGTATAGTTTAAAAATTCAGCACCAATATTTGATTCATATTTATATAAGCAATTCGATATGAATCACTTATAGCTCCTTACTACAGCGGATAAAATAATCAATCATCTAAAAGAATCATAAAAACCTGACACAAAATGAAAAAACTATTACTACTACCCCTGCTATTTGCTTTCGCGATGATGGCAAATGCCCAGTCAACCAATTACCATGCGTTCAAGGTTGACATCCAGGTTGGTTATGCCGATCCCAGCGGCAGCAGCGGCGACGGCGGCACAAAAGCGGGTGCAACGTTTACCATTCATCCGCATTACCGCATTACCGATGACTTTGCCGTGGGGTTAAGATTAGAAGCCGCCGGCATTGGCTATGTAAACCAGGCGGAAAGTTCAAATACTAAAGTTTACCTGCTCACTTCTTATATGCTGAGTGCTGAGTACTATTTTACAGAAAATGGTTTCAGGCCATTTATAGGTGCGGGCGCAGGTCTTGTTTACCAAAAATCGGCAACTGCTGACAGCGATTATGCCGGCCTTGTCTCGGGAGGAAGCCGTGTTGGTGCATTCCCAGAGCTTGGGTTTGAGTACGGCCATCTTCGCGTATCGGCTGATTATGATGCCATGGGGAAAGGCGCCAATTATTTCGCTTTCAAGCTGGGTGCCTTCTTTGGCGGTGGCAGCAAAAAGAAATAGCTATCAATTCAGTCTGAATTCTCATTAGTTCTTTATATAAGTTCGGTTATTATTAACAACAAGGCCCTTTGGAGAGAGGGCCTTAACCTTTTATCTCATTTTATAATGTGCAGATGCGGGGATGTGCAGATATGCAGATGAAAAACACATGATAGTTAGATTATGAAATAAAGAAGTTTATTTGTGATATCATAAAATAACAAATCCATTTGCATATCTGCATATTACTCACCCACCATTCTTTCTATCATGGTATAAATATCTGACGGACTCTTGCCATTCTCACGCAAGTATTTGATCGATGTCGATCCTGCTGATTTTGATAATTTTTGGCCAGACGCTTCCGTCAGTAAAGGATGATGGTAGAACCTTATCTCACTAAACCGGCTTTCATCTAATGCCAAAGCCAGTTCATGCTGAGCAATAGTTGACGACCATAAATCCTGACCGCGGACAACCAGATCGATATTATAATGAAGATCATCCACTACTGAGGCCAATTGGTAAGCGGGGAGACCATCCCGTCTTCGAATGACGAAGTTTTGCATCTCTGCCGGTAAGGCATTACGAATGAGCTCTCCATTATAACTTCTGATATTCAATTCCTTTTTCCTGGTAATCAATCGCCATGCAGCATTTTCAGTATCTAAAGGGATGTGCTTCTCAAGGCAAGTGCAGGGCTCTGAGCTTTTTATTTGCTGGCGCGAACAGGTACAGGCAAATACAAGGCCTTTATCGCATAGTTTATCAAGAGCTCCGTGGTACAATTCCATCCGGTGAGTTTGCGACCAATTGTCCCGAAAATCCTGAACATCCTTCGGACCAATATCCCAGGGAATCTCCAGAAAATTAAGCGTATCAAAAATATCCTTGATGTACTCTTCATTGGCCCTCGCCTGGTCAAGATCATCGATTCTTAGTAAAACTTTAGCATTGTTTTTTTGAGCCAATGCCGATGTAATAGCAAACGACAGAATATTACCTAAATGCAAAAAACCACTTGGTGTAGGTGCTATACGGGTATGGTTAATCAGGTCTGTCACTATTCAGATATTAGGCAAATTACAACAAAAAACCCGGCTGTTACACCGGGCCTTTAGCATTAATTAGAGACGATATAAAGTTCTTGTTATAGCTTCACAAATGTTACCTGGCCAACCAGGCTGTTATCACTTTGATTTGCCACCTGCATAATATAAGTACCCGGCATCAGGCTGCTTACGTCAGTTTGCCAGCGAGGGTTTGTGGTCGACATTGTTTTTATTACTACTCCTGCCGTGCTTACAATCTTCACGAAATAACTGTTACTGATCGTTGTCGGCGTCGTAATAGGGCCATCTGCCAGGCTGCCAGACGGCGAGCTGATAGTATTCTTGATCTTCGAAATGATCAGGGTGATCGGCCCATTAGTCGGGTTAGGGTAAACCGTTACGTTACCGTTAAGCCCATCGGTGTATACCAACACTACTGCATTCGAATAGGTAATATTGCCGTTCAGATCTTCCATTTTCAACCGGTAAATATTTTCGCCAGCTGAAAAAGATCTGTCCAGGAAGCTGTAGCTACCTTGCCCGGTTGAAGGCTTACCGTATATAATACTGTAGGTCGCACCACCATCTATACTTCTTTCCAGGGTAAAGTGCGTGTAATTCTGTTCATTGGTTGTGGTCCATTGCAATTGTGACCCGGTCGATGTTTTATTACCGGTAAAGTTTACAAGTTTAAATTTCAGCGAATCACTTTGCCTGATCACCAATTGGAAGCGGTTACTTCCTAAGGAGTTGGTATCAGCACTGATAGAGAACGCGTAAGATGGTGTTTTGCGCATATCCACAGAATCTTTGGCATATCTATCCATCAGCCATACTTCATATATCGGTGCTATTCCCTCCAGTTCGGTCATCGTAAAAGTATAATTACCGGCTGCACGTGCTGAAGCATAAAGCGGGATCACTGTTTTGGTTAGTCCAGGTAAAGGCATTTTATTTATACTAACCTGTACACTATCACTGGTGTAGCTGGCAAGGCTTACTTTACCATTGCCTAATTTATATTGTGCATCCTCATTATCTACGAATTGTGGATGATAAGAGGAACTGAAACCAATATAAGTGTCATCGGTATTGATGCTATCCTGGGCCACTGCCATTTGCAGGCGTAAATGTTCATCTACTGAGACTTGGGTTGCAGTATTCATGCCATCCTGCGTATCCATAAACAGATTTAATCCGGTGTTCTGGTTCACAGTCTTTGCCGTTTCATTAAATATCAGCTGCGGGCTTGAGGCACTGTTAGCCATCACAAAAAATCCCTGTCCACTTACTATCGTTCTGCGCCCGTGGTTAGTATATGCACCGCCTTTCTGATAGGTATCGTAATTCTGTGTAGCCGGATTAAGTTCATATGCCGTTGTACTCACGTTATATCCGTAAATACCGCTTGTAGATGAGGTTGAGTTGAACTGCTCCCAGTCGATAGAGCTGGCATAAGGGTTACCCACCATGTTAAAGCCGCGCACAGCGGAGTTGGTAGTGCTTCCTGATCCGCTTCCCGTGTAGTTTAAGTTGGCCGATGAAGCGGTATACCAAACGTGTACAACAACCTGTCCCTGGTTTAATAATCCTGTTGCCGTCATAGTTGTTGCTACCGGAACATAGGTTGTAACTGTTTCTGCCGCTACTGAAGCTGAAGCCCGGTTACCGCGGAAAAAGAACAGGTAGCCATTACCTACCGGGAATGTATAAGTACCTGATCCTGTATTACCGGATAGCGCATAACTATAAGCCGGTGAATTATTTATTTTATCAATACCCCAGAAGTTCCCGCTAACGAATGAAGTTCTTGAAGGCGGAACATTTTCGAGGAACATATACAGTGTCGGGTTACCGGTTTTATCAAAACCACCACCTGCAACGCCTGTCAGGTACATACTGTTTTGCAGATAATTTACGCTGAAAACATTGTTCCCGCTTACTGTAGCCGCATAAACTGGCGATGACCCTAAGTGATAACCACGATAAGCTATGTTGCCGCCCGTTAAGTAGCGTTGTACATTAACATTGCCGGTAATACTCGGCCCTGATATTGCTGCAATCGAGCCTGAACCTGTCGCATCTGAGTTGATGGTCAGATTACCATTGGCTGCTAAAACGGTGGCTGCGTTGCTTCCGCTCATGGTTAATACACCTGAACTTGCTACATTAAACCCGCCGCTGGTCATGGTTTTTGTACCTGCACCACTAAAAGTAACATAGTACAAGGTTGTACCGTTACCGCCGCCACCTGCAAGGTTCTGCGTGGTACCGGCAAAGTTTACAACCGGGCTGCTCAATGCTGCATAGTTTGAAGCATCGTTAGCCAATGTATTGGTAAAATCGCCGTTGATATTTAAGTTGCCGGATAAAGCCGTTTACACCCGTTCCTGAGAATGCCAGATTCTGATAGCTCACACCAGAAGCTAAACCGGTAATAGCTGCAGTAGTATAAACAGTTTGTGCTGCTCCTGAATACTGGATAGTAGTACCCGCATTGTTAAAGGTAACCACATTTGTACCTGTAGATGAGAGGCCTGATAAAGCTGTGCTGCCGGCAAGCTGCAAAGTAGCAGTCGTTGTTGGTGCGACTATAAAGCTTGAAGTGGTTCCGGCAGTATTGGTAGTTTGAATTGTTCCGTTAATTGCCGCTATACCGCCTGTTAATTTAAATGTCGAATTAAACAGGTTCGCCCCTGAATTGGAGGATGTCAATGAAACATTACCTGAGACATTCAGGTTGGTAACTGACGACGTAAAATTACCGGTATATGAACTTGATAATGTCGTATTGGAAATCACACTAATGCTGCTTGCGTTTACAGTGCCTACTCCTGATAATGTTGTAGTATATCCCAATCCTGAATTAGCATCGCTCTGGTAGGTTATAGCGCCCGATACATTTAAAGTACTGCCGCTATTTACAACCACACCTGCCGCCTGACCGCCCGTATTACCGAACTGAATAGAACCCACATTTACTGTACCTGCCGAAGCCAGTACATTAGGGAAATTGGTAAATGTTTTGTTCACCCCGATCAGAGCCTGGTCGGTGCTTGTGGGCACGGTACCTGCCAGCCAGTTGGAGCCTGTGTTCCAGTCGGTGCTAGTGGTACCGATCCAGTCGAATGAGGCGACACATGACAAGGTTACGGTAGTGCTCCCGCTCCCTGTAATATTATAAGCTGTAATTGTATAAGTTGTCGCCGGGAAAGTCACCGTTGGTGTACCCGAGATAACCCCGGTGCTTGTACTAAACGATAACCCGGCAGGCAATGGCGAGCTGATATGATAGCCACCAGATGCGGGATATTTTTTAACCGTATTATTGGTATAATCCGATATAAACAGGTTCCCGTTTGCATCGGCCACAAAGCCCTCCACGTCGGTAAGTCCGGTGATCGTATTCAGCAAAACACCGCCCGAGCTATATATTCTCACCTGGTTGTTATGTGAATCGGCCACAAATACGTTACCCGAGGCATCAATCGAGATAGCCAATGGGTCGTTATAACCGCTGCTGAACACTCCGATATAAGTACCTGTCGGACTATACACAGTTACGTTACCCAAACTGTTTGGTGTAGAGAAATTGGTAGCGCGATTCAGTACATAAATATTACCGGATGCATCAATGGCCACACCATCGGCCTGGTTCATGCCGGTTGTTGGCAAGGTAAGCAGCAGGGTGCCTGAAGAGTTATATTTTGTAACCGAGCTCGCGTTATTACTGGTATTATATGTGGCAATATAAATATTGTTGGAGGCATCAATCGCAATACCCAGCGGGTGACCCAAGCCTGTTACAATAGTACCAATGGCTGTGCCAGCCGAATTGAACTTATATATCTTACCATCGCCGGTATCCATTACATAGGCGTTGCCAGATGAGTCGAAGACAATACCGCACGGGTTACCGAAATTGAAGCTCGATGCAAATTTGCCGATATAAGTACCGCTGGAATTGTATTCGCTTATGGTACCATTGTTATAGTTACATACATAAATATTACCAGAAGCATCAATGGCCATCAAACTCGGACCGCTTAAAGATGCGCCTGTTAGTGAGGTGCCTGTTGATGAATAAGAATAGCCTGTAACCGCACCGCCCGTGTTATTAGGTGTCAACGACGCGATGGTTTGGTTCAATGGGTATACATTTGTTGACGGGCTGTAGCTGATAACCGGCGCATGCGGGCTAACGGTGATGATCAGGTTAGTAGTTGACGAACCGTTCGCATTAGTCGCCTTTATAGTAAATGTCGTTGTTGCAAAAGTTACTGTCGGCGTACCCGAAATAGTACCTGTACTGGTATCAAATGACAAACCTGTTGGCAAAGTGCCGACTGTAATAGCAAAAGTTGATGCCGCACCACCAATGTTTGTTGGCGTTGCAGGTGTTATGGTAGCACCTACCGAATAAGTAACCGTTGACGGGGAATAGCTTATAGATGGCGCAAGACTATTAATGGTTATAGTAACCGTAGTCGACCCGCTACCAGTAACGTTGGTAGCTGTAATGGTATAAGTTTTAGATACCGATGCCGCGGTTGGTGTACCTGAAATAACACCAGTGCTGGTATTAAATGATAAGCCTGCAGTCAATGGTGAACTGATTGACCAGCTTGTTGCTGCGCCGCCTGTATTGGTTGGCGTTAATGATGTAATTGCCGTACCTGTAGTATAGGTATTTGTCGACGGCGTATAGCTGATCACCGGCGCCTGGGCGTTAACGGTGATGGATATTGTTTTGCTTGAGCTGCCTACTGAGTTGGTTGCAGTAACGGTATAACTTGTTGTTGCAGATGATGCAGTTGGCGTACCCGATATAGTACCTGTAGTGGTATCAAATGATAAACCTGCAGGTAGTCCGGGACTGATGGTCCAGCTTGATGCTGCTCCGCCGCTGTTTGATGGCACCCAGTTTGTTATTGCCGCTCCTACTGTATACGTATTGCTGGTAGGCGAATAACTGATATTCGGCGGAGTTGGCAGAACGCAGCTTATAGTAATTGATGTAGTACCTACGCCACCATCATTATCGGCAGAAATTGTATAAGTAGTTGTTGCAGAAATTGCAGTCGGTGTACCTGAAATGGTGCCGGTTGTTGTATTAAATATTAAGCCTGATGGTAAAGCAGGGCCGATAGACCAACTGGTAGATGAACCACCGGTATTTGTTGGTGTCCATGGGGTAACGGCCGAACCAACGATAAAATTGTTGGATGACGGTGTATAACTGATCACAGGCGCATTAGGGTTGACGGTGATAGTAATAGTTGTGCTGCCGCTGCCGCCCCCATTTGTTGCTGTTACTGTATAAGTGGTTACAGTAGACAATGCCGTCGGAGTGCCCGAAATAGTACCACTTGTGTTATCAAATGATAATCCAGCAGGCAAAGATGGGCTTATGGACCAGCTTGTTGCCGCACCACCGGTGTTGGCTGGCACCCAGTTGGTAATTGCCGTATTGATCACATAAATATTAGCCGATGGCGTATAACTTATTACAGGCGGCGGCGGTGTAACAGTTATGGTTACCGTTGTGGTAGCACTACCTGTTACGTTTGTTGCTGTTACTGTATAGGTTGCTGTTGCCGTTATAGTTGTAGGCGTACCCGAAATAACACCGGTGCTGGTATTGAATGATAAACCTGCCGGTAACGCCGGACTTATTGACCAGCTGGCAGCTGCACCACCAGTATTTGTTGGTGTTAACGGGCTGATCGCTGTATTAACTATATAGGAATTAGTTGACGGGCTATAACTGATAACCGGCAACGCAGGGTTTACTGTAATGGTTAAAGTTGCGCTGCTGCTACCGCCCGCATTAGTGGCCGTAACTGTGTATGTGGCTGTAGCCGTTACCGCGGTTGGTGTACCGGTTATTACACCTGTACTGGTATTAAATGATAAACCTGCCGGCAGCGAAGGGCTGACAGACCAGCTCACAATAGCACCGCCAATATTAATTGGTGTCCATGTGCTGATAGCCGTACCTACAACGTAAGTATTTGTCGATGGTATATAACTTATATTCGGCGGTAACGGGTTATTAATCGTGATGTTGATATTGAAGTTACTGCTTCCTGTTACGTTTGTTGCCGTTATAGTATAAACCGTCAACAAGGACTGCGATGTTGGCGTACCGGAAATAACGCCCGTGGATGTGTTAAATGACAAACCAGCAGGTAAACCCGGACTTATTGACCAGCTTGTTGCCGCACCACCCGTATTGGTGGGCGTTAAATTACTGATAGCTGTACCCGCTGTATAAACATTTATCGCTGGGCTATAACTAATATTGGGCGCCTGTGGATTTACTGTAATCGTAACGGTCGCATTATCACTACCGCCTGTGTTGGTTGCAACTACTGTATAAGTTGTTGCCGAAGAAGTTGTAGTTGGCGTACCGGAAATAACACCTGTAGAAGTGTTGAATGACAAACCCGCCGGTAATGCCGGACTTATTGACCAGCCCGCAGCCGGTACTGCACCACCTGTATTTGTTGGCGTTACGCTACTTATTGCTGTGCCAACCGTGTATGTGTAAGTTGACGGACTGTAATTAATATTTGGCGGTGGCGGATTTACCAGAAGCGATAAACCGCTACTGGAGGCGTTACTTGTTCCGCCATTGTTGTCGACAATTTTTATAGTAAATCCATATGTGCCGGCTGGCGTTGAACCCGATGTCGTGACGGTAAAGGTAATTGTTGAATTACTACCACTCGGTTTAAATGTTGGCGTACTAGTAGTGCCATTAGTAACACTTTCTGTACCCGAAGTAAAACTCCATGTCACACCGGTAGGTGCACTGCCACTGGCCCAGGTCAAAGTAATATTATCATTGCTTGGCGCACCCGAGCCACTTTCATTTAAATTTATTGTGTAGGTTACAGAAGTACCAGTTCCGGAAGTAGCCGAACCAGATTGACTCCCATAAGTAGCACTATTTACACGACGGGCAGCGTAGGCTGAATCAGAGAAACAGAAGCTGACCAGTATGCAAACTAATGCTACAGTAGAGTATTTTAAAGAATCTGAAAATAGTAACCGTTTAACCATGATAAAATTTCGTATCGGCAAAAGCATCATACAGCAGATGCCGGTTTATGTCAAATTATATTCAACCAGTGCATAGCTGCTCCATTTATACGGAAACAACTAATCCCTGTATTCAATTCCTCCCAGGCTTCAGATGTAGATAGTTTTACTTTTCCGGTGCGTATTTGCCGGTGGCTTTTTGCCGAAATTATATACCCATAAAATGCTCTGACAGTATTTTGGGGGCATACAGTGTGGTTGGATAAATAAAGAAAAGGCCTTAAGCCGTTCATCTCGTTATTTATGTTGAAAGCCTTTAAAACGCGTTTTTATACGGTTTTTAGAAATAAATGTTTCAACTTTTAAGGGATGCAGGATGGGCAGATATATTGGGTAAACTATTAGGAAAATAATTTACCCAATATTACACAAGCTATTAATTGTTAACCATTGATTATAAAAAACATCTCAAATATGCATTTTGAGACGCTTTTGTTGATCGATTCCTGTCTGTTAACGAGTTCGGATAAGTTACTACGGCTTATCCTCAGGAGTTTTTGGGGTGGCGACATCAGTTTGAGAGCTATCTTTCTCCGCAGTTTGAGTTTTATTTTCTCCGGTGGTTTTGGTTTTGCTGATTGAGGCCTTAAGTTTTACCCTTTTCCCCGCTACAGAAACATTCAACTCTTTCGTAGTGTCCGGGCGCCCGGTTGTATCAGGCACCGAAACAGGCACAGCCTGGCCGTCAGATGGTTTTTCTGGTTCCTTATTCGCCGGCTTCTCTTTTTCCGGACCGTCTGACGATTTCTTTGAGACCACCACCTCGTGATTATCTTCCGAAGATCTAAACATTTTTTTGATAGGCTCCCTGAAAAGAACAGTCAATATCAAAAGAGCAAGTACAGAAAGCAAAATAGGGATCATCATCTTTTTACCATCTGTTACGGCACCTCCGGAACCGTCATTATTCAATTTTAACAGGTATAGCGAGAAGTTATCTTTGGTGACATCCCGGCAATATTCCATAAACAAACTTCTCTTGTTATTAACATGGCCCAAAGTGATTATTCGTAATCTATCGCCTGTTATTTGCTCGAGCACGCCGTCTGTACATAGCATAATATAATCGCCATCCTGCACATCACGAATCGTATGCATCTCGATCTCTGAAGGCTCCCCGGAAGCACTCAATGCCCTTGTAATGATGTTACGCTGAGGATGAATACGAGCTTCTTCTTCGGTTATTTCACCATGCCGTACCAGGTTGCCAACCAGCGAATGATCTGCCGATTGCCATACCATCTCTCCTTTCCGCAAATGATAAATCCTGCTGTCGCCGCACCAGGCGATAGACACATTACTTCCACTAAAATAAGCCAAAGTAAGCGTAGTGCTCATCTTTTGCGCCTCCGGATGCTCAACCGCATAATTTCGCATCTGTTGCAAAACATAGGATTGTGCCGCCCGGATATAGGTGTCAGTTAATGCACCGCGCGTAGGTGCATTTTGCCCGAAAAAAGCGGCAAATCCCTCGCATGCTATACGGCTGGCTTCTTCCCCCATATTCTCGCCGCCAACCCCATCGCACACCATAAACAATTTATCAGAAACTGTGGCTTTACCGGGCGCAGGATAAATTGAATCCTCCAATTGCGGCCGTTGGCCTATTTCGTTGAGGTACGTTATTTGTTCTATACTGATCATCTTTTCTCCTTTTAATATCTTCTACATCTTATATCGGGCGAATTGAGAAATGTCACTCTTTAAAAGTTTATTTTTTTGCAGACCGATTCCATCACCTTAATTTTTCAGTTGGTCATTTTCCCATTGCCCTGATGATAGTAAGTTGCCGTCTTTGTCATAATAATAACCATAGCCACTCCGCTTGCCGTCGCTCCATGCTCCCACATATTTAGAACCATCGATAAAAATCATTGTTCCTTGTCCGTTTTGTTTGCCGTTTGCAAAATCACCCTCATAATTCCTTCCGTCATGCCAGTAATAAGTTCCCTTGCCGCTAAATGTTCCATTATACCAGCCGCCGGTGTACCTGTCACCCTTAAACTTATCATCGCGGTTATAATAAACTGTACCCTGGCCTGTTTCATATCCATTTGCATAGTCGCCAATGTATTTATCACCATTTGAATAAACTGTTGTTCCGTTTCCATCTTTCATACCATTTCTCCATTCTCCTTCGTAAGTGTCGCCATTATGATAGTACATTGTACCTTTACCATCAGCCATTCCATCTATTGATACGCCGATGTATTTATCGCCTGCTTTTTCACCGCTGGTGTAAAGTTTAGTACCATATCCGTTAGGCAAGCTATTTTTTAGCCATCCTGTGTAAGTAATCGTATAAATGGTTCCACGCAAGTTAATTTGCATCGACTTTTCAGTAACATATACTTTATCATCAGGGTTACTGACCTGTGTGTATGGTTTTGCGGTGGCAGTATCCACCGCTTTCTTCATTACCGAGTCATGGGATTTATTTGTCGTATCAGTAGTGGTTGTTACAGATGATGAATCGCCAGAGCTCTTGAAAACTTTGGGCAACACATTAATCACAATGATTACTACAACAATGGCGCCTACCGTCAATAATGTTTTGGTTAACCAGTCGCTCTTAACGGGCACAGGTGGTGGTACCGGAGTATCCTTCTTTCTGTTTTTGAACGGATCGACGTCAACGGGATTGATCTGTGTCCGCTCTGTATCTTCCTGCGGCGGGGGAACCATTTTCTTTTGCTCTTTATATTCAGAGTCGAACATCTTCAGTAATGTTTCGGCATCCTCCGGCCGTGCCGAAGCATGCTTTTGCAGACATGACTTTATGATGGTTTGATATTGTGCCGGAACACGACTGTAATCGGGCTCTTTGGTGATTATTTCGTCATGAATACTTTCATAATCTTTATTCTCTTCGCCAAACGGCATTTTACCCGTTAACATGCGGTAAAACATTACGCCTACTGCCCACAGATCGGTGCGGTTACTTATAGCGCCATTCAAACCATAAGTCTTCTTCAATAATTGTTCAGGCGCCATGTAATCAATAGTGCCCACGCCGGCAGTTGTTGAAGGACGGTTGGTATTGTCTTCCAGCACATCCCTGCTAATGCCAAAATCCGAGATCTTCACCACATTGTTTCCTTTGCGGTCTTTTTTAAACAGGATATTGCCGGGTTTCAGATCGCGATGAATGATCCCCTGGTCGTGCAGATAAGCCAGACCATTTAGTATTTGCACAATGATCTTTACCGACTCGGCCTCAGTTGGCGGCATAGTGCTTCTTAACCATCCGGCTAAACTACCGGCATCTGCATACTCCATCACCAGCACAGGATAACTCACCTGGCGCTGCATCGAGTCAGTATGAATAATGTAATCGAAGTTGAGGTACCTGACCACATTAGTATGGGCCAGCAACTCCCCTTTTTTGTACTCCTGCTCCAGCGTATACTTCCCCTGGAACGAGCCGCCGGTTGAACCTTTTGCTATTGCTTCACGGTAGATCTTCAAAGCGACGAGATGCCCGTTGTTATCTTTTGCTCTGAAAACCTCGGCAAATGCGCCGTTGCCTATCACATCATTTTCCGGATCCCATTCATACTGGTTAAGTTTCATGATCTTATTGCTTAGGTGATTGATCTTTTCTATTTACATGGCATTGCTGCTGATCCTTGTGCCATATAACCACATCTCTTTATATTTTGTACCTGCATGGGTATATATTCCTTCTCCGCTTCTTTTGTCGTTTACCCAATTGCCGTCATAAGTATCCCCATTATGCCAATAGTATGTCCCCTGCCCGCTAAACTGACCGTTCGTAAAGCCCCCTTCATATTTATCGCCTTTGTATTCGTTGTCAGCATTAAAATATTTGACGCCTTTCCCGGTTCGTAATCCATTTGAAAAATCTCCGACATATTGATCACCGTTTTGATAGTTGAGCGTCCCCTTCCCCTCATATTTATCATTGCTGAACGGGCCCACATATTTTTCGCCGGTGGGGAATATTTCTGTGCCATTTCCGTTACGGGCATCATTTCTCCAATCGCCCTGGTAAGTTTCTCCGTTTGAGAAAGTAAACTTGCCGGTACCATCTTTTTTACCCCTGGACCAATTACCTTCATAACGGTCGCCATTGGCATAATAGTAAGTACCTTCTCCTTCAAAATAGAAGTCCTTACGGTGACCTACATATTTTGCGCCGTTTGCATAATTAATGGTGCCATTATCAGGATCGCCGTTTTTCCAGTCGCCGGTATAACTATCTTTATTAGGGTATGTAGCGGTGCCGGTTCCATCAGGCACATTGTTGCGCACCATACCGGTATAAGTATAATCTACCCCGCGGCTATCGCGAAGCTGCATATTGGTTACATTATCCGTACCGCCATGCAGAAATTTGACCCCAAGGAAAATAACCAGCAACACTGCTGCAGCTATCGCTATATATTTCCCGACAGGTTTTGGTTTAGGCGGAGGAAGCGCAAAGGCTTTGTCCTTCTGCTGTTGTTGCTGTTTATCTTTGAAAGGATCAGGGTTGATCTGCGTACGCTGGTTATCATCCGGGATAATGGTATTGTCAGATGATTTCTTCGGTGCATCGTCCAGCATCCTCAATACCGCATTCGCATCTGCTGGCCTTGCGGAGGCATGCTTTTGAAGGCACGCTTTAATAACACCCTGGTATTTAGCCGGAACCTTACTGTAATCAGGCTCTTTACTGATGATCTCGCTGTGAATGTTTTCGTAATCTTTGTTCTCCTCGCCGAAAGGCATTTTGCCGGTGAGCATACGATATAGCATTACTCCTGCGGCCCAGAGGTCGGTGCGATTACTTACTTCGCCATTCAGTCCGTAAGTTTTTTTCAGCAATTGCTCAGGCGCCATATAGTCGATAGTACCCACACCTGCAGTAGCCGACGGACGGTTGGTGCTATCCTGCAGCGTATCCCTGCTGATACCAAAATCGGATATCTTAGCTACCTTGTTACCCATCCTATCCTTTTTGAATAAAATATTACCGGGTTTCAAATCGCGGTGAATAATGCTTTGTTCGTGCAGGTAACCCAATCCGCTTAAAACTTCACGGGTGATCTTTACTGCCCCGGCCTCTGTTGGCGGATTAGTGCTTTTCAGCCAGTCGGATAAATTACCGGCATCGGCATATTCCATTACCAGCACAGGGTAGCTTACCGAGCGCTGCATAGAATCTACATGAACTATATAATCCAGGTTGATATACCTGATCACATTGGTGTGGGCTAGCAGTTCGCCTTTTTTATATTCTTCTTCAAGGGTGTACTTATTTTGAAAAGCACCACCTGTTGAGCCTTTTGTAATCGCTTCGCGATAAATTTTCAGCGCTGCATAGTGCCCGTTATTATCCTTTGCCCTAAAAACCTCAGCAAATGCGCCATAGCCGATCACATCATTTTCCGGGTCCCATTCGTACTGGTTTAGTTTCATGACTTTTGATTTGATAGATTTGGTTAAAGTTTCCATTTTGTTTTTCCTGTTTTAGAATATATAGGCCGAATCAAAAAATGTCACTCATCCCTATATCAATTATTTAAAAATTTCATTTATAGCGATTTTTCATCATTTACGAGCATATACCGGCACAGTAACAGGATCACGTTTCATAAATAATCTTGCTGCCTCGCTCGACAATCCGGATAGCTCCCTAAGGCTTGTAGGGTCGATATTTTTTTCATTTAATTCATATACTGCCGATTTGTATACCAAGTACCAGTTACGCGTATCTGCGATCTTTACCTCAATCACTTTAGAATCTGCAGGTACAAAATTGCCTCGCAGCTCCAGTACCTGTTTATCCTTTTCCTTCCGGAAGAAATATTGAGCCTGATCTGCTTTTTGTAAATGAACAGTGAGGTTGCCCGAAGGGGTGGCCGAAGTCTGCAATGGCTCAACTTGCACCTTAATTGTCTCTGTAGTTTTTACTCCAAAATCTTCTGATTGACCTGTTTTGATAAGCAGTTTCGGCTTCTCTGTAGTAGTTGGATCGATTTTATAGACCTCTCCGTCGTACCAGAGGTTATACTGATCACCCATTTTGAAAACATGTAATCGAATCATACCCAGCGTCGGATTATAATAGATAGATAATACTCCATCCTTAAATGTATAACCCATTGGTATCTCCCGATAAGCTCTTAACACCTGCACAGTATTCACTTTACCGCCTTCAGTTAAGCCATATTGATCACCTTTGCTGACTGGTAGTGTGGTTGGGTTTTTCTTTGTGGTTGTAGTCGTTGGATGATCTTTTGTACCTGCATATTTTCCTGGCTTCCCGCCTGAATCTATTTTAGTATTATTTGGCGCCTGGGCGATCTGCTGATTGGGGCCCGCCTCTTTTAAAGTATAATACCATATACCAAATGCCACAAGCAATACCGAAGCCGCAATGCCTGACAACACCAGCATATTGCTGCGCCATTTGTTGATGGGTATTATTTTATGATCCTCTTCGATGCTCAGATCTTCATCAATATATTCATTGTAATAACCTTCCAGGCGTTGTTTAAGCGAATCGCGTCCTGCCTTCTCTATTCCCTCATAAATTTTCTGGTAAGCCTCAACTTCCTTCTTAAAATCCGGATCATTGAGATAACGGCTTTTAAACACCTGTTGCTGCTGCTCATCCAACTCATTGCTGAGGTAGCGGTCAATCAGATCAATATCTTTCAAATCCTCTTCCATTGCTAAATCAAATTGATAATGTGTTCATATGACGTAAAACCCTTCAACCGTTTCAGGCATCTCAGCTTCTGTTGCCTGGCCGAGTGTGCATCGGCGTAGCCATAATCCTGGGCCACCTGTTCCATACGTATTTTAAGGTACACCGTCGCTTCTATCAGCGTTTTACAGGGCTCGCCCAGTTTGTTCAGTGCATCCTGCAAATAATCGCTCAAACTCCTTTGCTGTACTCTGAACTCAAATTGCCTGTCTTCCTCTGCTTCCTCATTTATGCTGATAATGTCCTTTATCTTGTTTGCCTGTCGTTTCAGTTTATCCAATTTATCGAACCATTTATTGCGGCAGATCGTCAACAAGTAACCTTTTAAATTATTCTGTAGGTATTTTCCTGCTTGCAGATTCTCATAAAATGAGATAATAGCATCCTGCAGCAGGTCTTTTGCGTCCTCCTCATCACCGTTGTTCTGCCGGGTAAAGCGCCTTACATCCGGCAGAAAACTGTATAAATACTTCAGATAATTCTCGTTCCCTTTTTTTAGTTCGTCAATAATCTGTGTTTCGGTCATATTAAAAGTGAATGCCTGATAATGGATTAAATGATACCTGCCTGGTTTCTTGTATAGGTATATTAAATGTTCGTCCCTGTATATAAACTTCTGCGTCGCCTTTCAAAACAAATACCGGCCTCGGGTTAAGCACATCAGACATCCTTGCCTGGCTCAACAGGCGCAGGTTATCTACCTCTACCTGCAATGGGATATCTGCATCTTTGCCTGCCTCCAGTTTCACTGTATCTTTCAGCCTCCAGTTGGCTATACTCAGACTTTCATTTTTCCTGTAGATATCAAGGTTGAGCTTGTTCAGCCTATAGCCAAATGAAAATTGATTATGCAGCCCGATCGACATCTGGAACATGCTTTTATTAAGCCCGGGCATCTTCGTTAGCTTTAATCCCTTGATGCGGAAATTCGAGTCATTTTTAAATGTGTTATTGATCTGCGCGATCAATACTTCTTTTACATTGATGGTGATATTATCCTTTAGCGCAATATCCCACGAAATACCGATCGATTTCACCTTGTTATCGCCTGTAATATTAAAAGTGGTAGCATCACCTTGCAACAATTCGGGGAATACCTTAGCCAGCGTCCACAAATTGATCTTCGATACCATTGGGATGATGATCGTGTCCTTGCCGGGCAGACGAATTTCCTTATTCAGCGTACTTACTCCAACGAGTTTGCCTTTATAATAAGTGTTTATTTTTGACGCGGTTATGGTAGCGCCCATTACGTTGGGGTTGTATACCTTGAAATCGATATTTGCTTCGAGTATTGAATCTTTTACAGCACCGATCTGTACCGAACTTACGTTGATAAAAACCGGTTTTTTAAAGCATGAACAAAGCAGCATGCTCAAAAGCATAATCGATAGGATATGCACCGGTCGTCCCCCACGCATCGCTATTTTATTTTTATCGCGTGTCATATCGTATCTTTTTTCTTTAATGAATAATAGGTGAGCGCATACATAGCAGCACTGAGCAACAGAATAGCCATAATATTTGCCCCCATGCTATTAAATGCGTTCACAAATGCGCCACCATTAGAGGTAAGTGTATTGTTGTAGTATAATTCATCCAGTGCGGGCGCTTTAAACGGAGCTGTAGTGATAGGAGTATTGATTTTGTTATTCTGTATCCTCAGAAAGCCTTCTGTTCCCCAGCGGCCGAGGGTGAAATAACTCAAAGCATCCACCTTTACACTTCGTAAATGCTCCACTACACCTGCCAGCATGATCTGTGGCATCAAGGCGATAGGGACAACCGTCAGCACTTTCTCAGTCGTAGTAAAATAAGCCGACAGGAGTAACCCGAACAATGTTGCCGATGAAGCGGTATAGAACATATAGGCTATATTTTGAGAATAGCTTCCAAGTGCTTCATCATTATGAAAGCGCAGGTGGATAATGGAAATAAAGATCACTACCTGCACAAATGAAACGATAGAAAGCACTACCCATTTAGAAAGAATATAGGTATGGATATTCAGATTAAACATGCGTTCGCGCTTATAAATGGCAAATTCGCCAACGATCTCTTTAGATGAATTGCTCACCCCAAACCAGATAGCCGAGATCGCGATCAACATCACTACCTGCACATTCAAACCGTGAAATATAACAGCCACCAAACCGGCTATGATAAATGGCTGGGCCAGCAACAGGTACATATTGTATTTATCGCTGATCTTGATCTTCAGGTATCGCAGAGTTAGCCAGTAAAACTGCAACAGCAGGCTGTTTTGCTTATCGGCTACCATCTTCTCGGGTTCACGACGGGTTATGGCACCGCGAGGAGCTATGTAGTATTCCTTAGGGTCAAACTTCTTGTCATCACCACATATTTTGTAGATTTCAAGGATGTTGGTTGCTTTAAATTTCTCCAGTAAACCGTTCCGCTCACCATAGTAAACAAAGTAGCCTTTGATCGCCATGAAAATGATCTTATCGGCATAAAGCAAATCCTCCGGTTTGTGGGTTACCATTACGATGGTAGTACCGTTGGCAGCAAGCTCTTTTAATGATTTCAGGAACTCATCGATACTTTCCGGATCAAGTGGCGAGGTGGGTTCATCCAAAAACAAAATGGTCGGGCGGCTCAGCAACTCCACTGCAATACAAACCCGCTTGCGCTGTCCGCCAGAGAGTCCACCTACTTCTTTATGACGTATCTCGTCATCAAAATTCAGACTGGCCAGTACCTCGGTTATGCGCTTGCTGATCTCTGCATCGGTGGTATCATCAGGCAGTCGCAGCTTGGCAGCCATGTATAGCGTTTCTTCTACCTTAAGTTCTTTGTGAATGATGTCATCCTGCGGCACATAACCGATCTTCCTTTTTAATAGTTGGTAATTCTCACGCAATGAAAGTCCGTGGATATAAATATTGCCCGAGGTTGCCGGGTTGTCTCCATTAAGTGCCTTCAACAAGGTAGATTTACCACAGCCCGATGGTCCCATCAGGGCAACGATCTTTTTATAAGGTATCTCCACACTCATCGGGTTCAAGCCGACGAACTTATTAGCATAAACCTTTCCGATCCCCTCAGCACGGATGGCTACTTCTTCGCGCAGATCACGGTAACCATCCACCAGGCTAAAACAATGCAGGTGGATCAAAACAATGTCCTTATCTTCCAGCAGTTTGGGCTGATTAGGCTCCAGGCGGGTATCATTCAGAAAAGTCCCATTGGTTGACCCGAGGTCCTTAACCCAATACTGGCCTCCTTCAAAATAAATTTCCGCATGCTTGCGCGATACGGTTCTGTCATCCGGTGCACGATCTGGTAGAACAATATCGTTATCATCAGCCCGACCTATTCTTATCGGTAATTTCAGGTTTAGCAGACTGTCGAATCTTTTATTCAGGTCTTCTGCTCCCTGCTTCTTTTCCTGTGATTGTGGCGGTGGTTTTGGCTCCGGCTTTGGTTCGGGTTTTTGCTCTAATTTGGATTTATCCTCAGTTTTATGTTCCACCTCCTCCAGGTCATTTGCCGACTGAAATTTTAACTGATATCCCAATATACTTACCTTATCTCCATTGGCAATAGCATACCATTCTTCAGGAGCGATCTTATTCCCGTTGATCAGTACTCCGTTCGTGCTTTTTGTATCCCTGATATGGACAGCATGGTCTTCTAGCTTAACTTCGGCATGCCTGCGTGAAATGCTTTGATCGTCGATTTCCAGGTCAGCTCCCGAGCCTTTTCTGCCTATGGAAATTGTCTGGCCCTCGTTCAGCTCGTAATTAATATCTGTATGATCTACTTTGATTACCATTTCCGGGAGATTATTTTTTACTGATCATTTTATTTAAGCATGCCTTGCGGTGAGCTGACGATGGATGGGTTGAAGTAAAGCGGCTCAGCAATTGTTTCTTTTCCAATCTTTCAAACTTTTGGAACAAAATGTTGAAAGCTGTTTTATCATAGCCTGCCTTTTCTACCAGGGTAATAGCACCGCGGTCGGCATCATATTCATCTATCTGGTCAAAAGGTGCCGAAAGCGTCAGGTTGAGGTTCAGCGCGATTTTCTGAAATTGCTGCATATTCAGCCTCTGCCCTGCATAAGCCAGCATAGCCATCTTCTTTATTTTACGCACCACATGCTGATTGATAATGTGGGTAAGCTCGTGACCTAGTACGAATGCCAGTTCATCATCTGAATCCACATAATCGAACAAAGCGGTAGTCACATAGATGTATCCGCCGATAGTTGAAAAGGCGTTGATCTCGTTCGACTGGATAAGATAAACATGATACTGGCGATTGGGAAAACGTGACTGGGCAATCAATTTGCCAACTATCTCCTTGATCTTTTGCAGATCACGCGGCCGGTTAGCAACGTGAGATTCCATCTGGCTTTGGAATTCCTGCTTTCCCAAATCTTCCTGCTGTTGCTGTGTTATCGGCATTACCCGGTCCAGCGCGTGATTTTCGGTTTCCTTATAAACGTACATGGGACCGTCAAGCGGGCTGCCGCATGTTTCGAAAGTCATAAACCTTTTGATGCCGTTTTTATACGCTGAAAGAATTTTGGCTTCGCTACCCTGTGAAAAAGCTTCCGAAAAGCTTATCAACGCCATAGCCAGAATGAAGAATGCTTTTGTTTTCATATCCTTTTTATTGATGTATCGGACAAATTCTCCGATGTCATCTATTTTTTTTAAAAATTTTTGACAGTTATCCGATGTATAGAAATACCCACCGGAAAAATCAGTACATAACGCAATACTATTCCGGTAAGCCATTAGTTCGGTAGGCCCGATGATACCTTAAAAATGGAGGCAGGAGAATCGTTTCCCAAATCTGTGCTGTTCTTCCTGCTGATAATTAATAAACTGTATATAAGGCACAAGGGGTATATAAAAATAGCGCAATAATATCTGAAAGACCAACTTTTGCAGGCCTTTTTTTAAGTAAAGATTTTATTAAGGAAGGGTACACTCATAACTGCCCAGCTCATATGTCGTACTACGTCAATTTTTTTTTTATTTTTTTAGATGACGTTCTAAAATCCCTCCGATATACCTACAAAAAGCATTAAACATTCACACTTCAAAAAACAACGTTATGAAAAAGTTTCTTTTTGTTATCGGAATGCTGATCGCATTTGCATCAGCTTCACACGCACAGGGTTATTCCTATACTTACATCAGGAATTATGCACAGGGTATGGGTTATGGAATTGGCCAGGAATGGAACTGCGGACTTGAGCAGGGCCAGTATTTTACAAAAACCTTTAATTTTAAAAGTGGTGTAACTTATGACATTATCGCATTATCTGATGATGGCAGTGTACTGGACGTAGATATGGAAATATTAACTCCATCTGGGTATTTATACGACAGAAACAGCCGCAACGGTAAATTTGCCGAAGTGATATTTACTCCCACTTACGACCGTAATCTTACCATTAAAGTAAAAAACAATAACTCGGAAACGCCATATTATGCATCGAGGGTTTATTTTATGATAGCATATAAATGAGCATTAACATTAGTTCATCAATAAAAAAACCTGCTTGCAAATCAAGCAGGTTTTTTGCTCTTTAAATTCCTATATTTCGGTTCTTATGCCTTTTATAATCGAAGAACTTTTAGGCTCTAAATATTTTATAATTGCTCTGGGGTTAATACTATTTTACGTCATGCACAGGCTGTCTACCCGCAAGAGACGGTATTTTTCAAAATATGGTCGTCCAATGGTAGCCACTATACGCTCTATTCACGAAACAGGATTCAGCAAAGGGAATTATGATAAAATATATGAGATGAAACTTGAAGTTGAGAATGAGGATAAGACAACAAGAGTTGTGATTACAAGGAATGATTACGATTACCGCGCCGATGAGGTACCACAGCCGGGCAACCAAATCGATATTTTGGTAGATTCTAAAAATCCCGACAGAGTAATGGTAACACCTAAATGGTATAGACCTCGTCAAAATTAGCAGATCATGCTGCTACATTTCTATATTTTAGAGGTGTAGTTTGGTACCTGTTACGAAACAACCGGATAAACGAACTGGTACATTTAAAACCCACCATATTCACTATCTCATACACAGGGTATTCCGTTTTGGCCAACAGCAATTGAGCCCGCTGCAAACGTATCTGGATCAGGTATTGGTGCGGCGACTGGTTATAGGCCAGCTTGAATGTGCGCAGCAAATGATTTACCGAAAGACAGGCATAGTTAGCCAAACTTTCCAGGCTTACATTTTTATCATAGTTGGCATATAAATACTCCTTGGCCAGGTTAAGCCGTCTCAATATTTCTACACGGGTGTTTACATTCAGGAAGTTGAGTTTTTTTGCCTTCAGCGCTATTTCTTCGTTATAAATGCGGCAGCAATTTTGGAGGCTGCGTTGCAGCAATTCGTTTATCAAAGCTTCGTCAGTGTTCTCGTCTTCAATAAAGTTTTTAAGTCTGCTGATATTAAGTTTCAGATCGGCCTTCAATGGGTAAATCGTTTCGCGAAGCTGGTAAGCGGCATGCTCGGCATCAAACAATCCACCTTTTTTGCCTTTGAAAAATTTGATGGTAAATTCATTCAAATATTCTTCATCAAACTCAATAGACAGCACATTTACCGGCAAACGTGGATCGTTGCTGCTGGTGAATAGTGTTCCCTTGTTCAGCATAATAAATGAGTCGGTATGCAGCGATAGCTGCCGCCTGCCGATAGCGCATGTTTCATTTCCGCTGAAAACGAACCGGATACTGAAATTGCCGGTTGTTTCTGAATATGATCTGTGATCGAAGGTGGTACAGGTTACTTTGTTCTTATTTTTTAGTATCCTCAAATATTCCATATCGCGCTATCTAATACCATTTTACGTTTGTATAAAGATACAATGGTGATTTCTGCACATTATCACCCCATTAGGGTGATTTATCAAAAAAATGGCTGATTGTTAGACAAATACCGTTCACGTTCACATGTTCGTGAACGCTCGTGAACACCTTACCTTCGACCTACGAGTTCGGTTTGCAGTTTAATTAAAATGCTGTTCCTCAAAAGTCGTCCTCGCCATCTCCATCAAAACCTTCATAACGGACACCTTCAGGTTCTTATAATCGCTGGTGTTGGTTTGTACAGCAAAGCACATTTTATATTTCGGGAAATAGTACATCTCGGTCATGTATCCCGGAAAGAATCCGCTATGCCCGTACAGCGTACCATATTTTTGTGATTGCCTGATGATAACACCCAATCCATAGCTGGCATTGGCACCAAGCATTTTTGCAGGGACGCCGTCTTCCATAACTGACAAATAAGAAGGATCAAAAGCGTTGCCTTCGTACAATAACTTACCCCATTTAGCCAGGTCAAGACTGGTGGAATATATCCCGCCGCCCGTCCACTCAAATTGCGGGTTAATAATAAATTCGCCATCAGCAGCAATTACCTCGCTTTTGCCTCCAAAGGGGTTATCTTTTCCTGCGTATCCTTGTACCAGTCCTTTCAATTTTCTTTGGTTCGATGGCATGGTTTGGGTAAGATGGAAAGGTTTTAAAATACGGCCGGTTGCCAGATCATAATACTTCTTGCCAGTCACCTGTTCAATGATCATGGCCAGAACGATATAATTGGTGTCCGAATATTCCCAGCCCTCACCAGCCTTGAATGCAGGCTTTTCGTCCAGTACATACGCCAGCAATTCTTCGGGCTTCCATACCTTTGCCGGGTTAGCTGTCAGATCTTTTGTAAAAGCATCTTTAAATTCATAACGCATGATTCCGCTAGTGTGCTGCATCAGCATTTTGATGGTGATATCGGATGCGTTTGGCAAACGATTAAACCATGAATAATGCCCGAGATATTGCGATACCTTATCATCCAGTCTAAATTTTCCTTCCTTCAGCAATTGCATGGTAACCGCCGATGCATAAGTTTTCCCTACGCTCCCCTGCATCAGCATAGCATCTGTCGTCATAGATTGATGTTTAGCAGAATCGGCTACTCCGGCTGCAAAAGCTATTGATGTATTGTCCGGAAAAACGATACCAACCGTTAGCCCGGGGAATTTACCAGCTTCGCGCAATGAGTCTAACCGGGCCTGTATCTTCTGTTTGAAAGCAGCGTTTTGGGCAAAAACCTGATATGAAGTAAAAAGAAAAAATAATAGTAAACCTGTTTTAGTAAGGGGTTTGGTTCTCATGGTTTATATTGGTAGGTTTTATTTAATCAGTTTATTTTCCTTAGCCAGCCTGATCGCATCCGCACGGGAATTGACATCCAGTTTCAGGTAGATATTTTTGATATGGCTGCGCACGGTCTCCAGGTCGATAAACAGTTCCTTCGCAATTTGGCTCCGGCTTTTTCCATCGGCTATTTGTTCCAGTATCTGGGTTTCCCGCTTTGACAATGGCGACTCCTGGTTGCGCTGAAAGGATTTGATCACCATACGGGCAATGTTCACGCTCATCGGACCACCACCTTCCCGCACTTCTTTTATCGACTCGATAATTTTAGAGGCCGGAGTATTTTTAGTCAGATAACCTGATGCACCATTTGCCAATGCTTCGAAAATCTGCTTCTCCGATTCATATACCGTAAGTATCAGGATATGGGTATTCGGTAGTACTTTTTTCAGCCGGGGAATGCCTGCAATACCGTTTGTGCCCGGCAATTCTATATCAAGCAAAATCACATCCGGCGAATCGTCTGCGATGGTTTTTACGGCCTCATCAAAAGATGAATAGCTTCTCACTACGCTATACCCTTCTACCTGACCGATAAGCATACCATACCCCTCCCTGATGATCTCGTCATCCTCAATGATCACTATCCTGATATTGCGTTCCATACTGCTATGATTTAATGTGTCACAATCGGTTTTATGAGAATCTTCAACCCCACTACCGTACCTTCTCCTTTTTTAGAATCTATATTGATCGAGCCATTGATACGCTTTGTACGCGTGATAATGTTATTGATGCCCTGCCCTTTATGTATCTCGTTTTCATCAAAGCCACAACCATTATCTGTCAATGTCAGGATGATACCGTTTTTATGAATTTCATCAAGATTGATGTTCACTTTATTAGCGTGCGAGTGCTTCAGGATATTATTCAGCAGCTCTTTAAATATCATCGGGATATTGCGACTGTATTCCATCGGCAGCTTTATCTCGTTGAGCGACTCGTCAATTCCTTTAAATTCAAACTCGACAGGCGTATCCAAAAACAACTCTTTGCCAAAGTCACGGATATGATTCAATACCTCATACAGGTTATCGCTCTGCGGATCGAGCGCCCAAAGGATATCCTTGGTACCATTGTATAACGATGCTGCATTTTGCTTGATCTGCTCCAGTAGTTTCTTCTGGTCACATTGGGTATTATCCATTTTAGTACCTAATATTTCCGACAGTACCGTGATGCGCGTTAGTTTATTCCCCAACTCATCATGAAAATCTTCAGCAGTTTGCTGGCGTATTTTCAGGCTTTCTTCCCGTTTGGTGGCCTCGATTATCCGCAACCGGCTTATCTTCACCTGGTGACGGTAACTTTGTATAGAAACGCCTATCAGCACAAAAAATATGATCGCCAAAAACCGGAATGTTCCTGTTTGATAAAAGGGCGGCGTAATGGAAAAGGAAAAGCTGGCCGTACTCGCCGAAGGCGTCCCATCCATACCAATAGCTTTTACTTCAAAAGTATAGCCGCCTGCAGGCAGCGAGGGATAATCTACCACGTTATTTTTAACCGGCAGCGAATAGGCCGTATCCAGCCCCCTTAGCTTATAACGATAGGATACGTTAGCAGGATCTTTGAGGTTAATACCTAAAAATGCTATGGATAAATGCCTGTTGCTGAATGAAAGTTTTGTGCCGTTGGCGATAGTCGTGCTGGTTTGTTTTTCTCCGCTCTGAGGTACTAATTTTACCGATTGGATAACAATATGCGGCGGTGTTTTTGGTGCCGGAACAATATCAGTATTATAAACCACAACGCCCTTTGTAGTACCTATCCATACTTTGCCATCATTATATAAAACAGCGTTTTGATTGGATTCAAGTATTGGGTTTTTTGAGCTGCCGTTACCTCTAATGGTAAATATCTTACCTTTTTCGTCATATAAAAACCTGTTCGCGCCACGTCCGGTTCCAACCCATATCACGCCATGATCGTCCGTCACCAAACTGTAAATTGTGTTTGAATTCAGGCCGTCTTTTGTGCTATAGTTTTTAACGCCGCCGGTTGCTTTATTCCAGACAAAGATTCCGCGATCGTCTGTGCCGATAATGAGCAATCCTTTATAATTCAACATGCAGAAGACGGTTGAGGTACGCACTGCATCAAGCTTAAAATTCTTTACGATTTTTTTGTTTACGGCCAATATTATCCCATCCTGCGTACCGGCGATGATCGAGTCTTTCCCGGCATTGATCACCGACGAAGAAAAACCTGAGAATCCATCCAGGTGCTTTAAACTATTATTTTCCAGGTAAAAACACCCGCCTGGCGTTACGATCCAAATCAGACCGTTGCTGTCTTGCTCGATGGCATTGATCGCATAATAATCACTGCCTTTGATCATCTGGAAACGGTTATTATCATAGGTCCACAACCCGGCGTGGTCAGTCCCTATCCACATCAAGCCGTTTTTATCGGTATACAGGCATTGTATTCTTTCAAGGTCCTGGTGGTCTTTCGGCAACTGGATATTGGCCAGTTTCTTTCCATCATATTGAAGCAGTCCGGCGCCGTTTATCCCCAACAGAATATGATCATTCCTATCTTTTGCGATGGCGTATACCACCTCATTATCAGGCAAGCCTTGAGTCCGGTCGAAAATGACGTACCGGTCGCCTTCATATTTATATAAACCGTTACCCTGACTGGCTAACCACAAATTGTTGTCGGCATCATTATAAATATCGGTGATCGCGTTGTCCGACAAGCCATTCACAGCCACAAAGTGCGTACTCTTTTGTTTCTTTAGGTCGAGGTAATAAGCCCCATTATTAGTACCGATCCATAAATTGGCCGCACTATCCTGCTCCATGCTCAGTAAGGATTCCTTTATGCCCTTAACCAGCTTATTTTGATAAGGCTGCATCACGCCATCCTTAACAGCGTAAACGCCGTTGAACGATAGCAATAGCATACGGCTCCTGTCCGTCCGGTCAAACATCATTTTGATAATGACAAGGTCCTTTTCATTTTTTGGGTAAGATACCAGGCTGACCCATTTGCCTTTATCACGGTAATAGATCCCCTTTTGATGAACCGATGCATACAGTCTTCCTGCCCGATCTGTGGCAAGACAAAGTATGGGCTCTTTAATAGTATCCTGTACGATCACCTCTTTCCCGCTATTGCCCGATACTTTGAATAAACGATTATTCATGATGAACCAAATGGTGCCATCGCCGTCCTGAATAACACTGCGCACACGGTTGCTTTTTAATTTGGCAGACACCGGGCAGTTTACCAATTTTTTATCCACAAGCTTCATCAATCCGCTTTGCGTACCGAACCAAACCGCATTGTCTTTATCTACAAAAACGGTGTTAATGAAGTTGGTCGGCATACCATTTTGCCGGGTATATGAGGTAAACTCTTTCCCATCAAAGCGACAGGCACCACCAAAAGTAGCCATCCATAAACGGTGTTCATGATCAAGTGCCAGGTTATTGACCTGCGATTCGATCAGGCCATCCTCGATATCATAGCGCGAAAAAGTGTATTTCTGGGCCTGGGATGTCAAATGACAAAACAGCGTAAAGAACAAAACACAAAAAAGCCCGAATATCTTCAACGGCTTATTTTTCATGATATGTTTTGTCGGATTTTTAAACGTCATTTGTAACAACACACCTTTTTCGTAAATCTACTATCAAATTACGTTTATTTGAGGTACAAAATAGTCACCCTATTAGGGTGATTAATCCGGCAAACCTAAATAATTCTACAGCTATGCACAAATCACACAACTATAGTTTAACCGTTAAGTGGACAGGCAATCGTGGCACCGGCACCAGCGATTACCGGGCGTATGATCGCAATCATATCATCCAATCTGAATCAAAAGCAGATATCGGCGGTTCATCCGATCCGGCATTTCGTGGTGATAAAACACGCTATAACCCGGAAGATTTAATGGTGGCTTCTCTTTCCGCCTGCCATATGCTGGTGTACCTGCATTTGTGCGCAGTAGGTGGTGTGGTGGTAACTGATTATGTTGACAATGCTTCGGGCAATATGGTTGAAACACCAGACGGCGGCGGTCATTTTACCGAGGTGACCTTGAAGCCTGTAGTGACGGTAAAAGATAGTTCAATGATTGATAAAGCTAACGAGCTGCATCACGAGGCTAATAAACTTTGTTTTATTGCGAGTTCGGTAAATTTCCTGGTGAAGCATGAACCGGTTGCGGTGGTAGAAGGTAATTAATAAATCATGTCATTTCGACGAACTGAGAGGACAGTGCAACAGTGTGAGGAGAAATCTTCTACGACATAGATAGCGAATATGCATGGTGTACAAGATTTCTCACTCGCCCCACTTCGAAGGCCCACTCTGCGAATTCGAAATGACATAGTTTGAAAAGTCCGCCTACAAATCCACCGGCTTCATTTTAGGTACCAGAAAGTGCATAATACACCATGCCAGCAAATACGCACCGCCGCACACAAAAAACATAATGTAATAAGCCACCTCGATATGATGAATAGAACGGTAATGCACGAAAAGATTTTTCTGCACCAGGAGCGATAATAACACACTTCCTATAGATCCAAACATACCTCCGATACCCGTTACCGAACCCACTGCTCTTTTAGGAAACATATCTGAAACGGTGGTGAATATGTTAGCGCTCCAGGCCTGATGTGCTGATGCTGCTAATCCTATTATGACAACTGCAAGCCACATATTGATGCTGCCCAATATCTGCGCAAACACAATTGGCACCACGGCAAAGGCATAAATGAGCATAGAAGTTTTTCGCGCTCTGAACACAGGCCAGTTTTTCTCAATAAGGCTTTTAGGCAGATAACCGCCATAAATACTTCCGAATGTAGAAATGGTATAAACCAAAGCCACTGGCATAGCGATCGCGGTTCCTTTTAAACTGTACTGGCTCTCCAAAAAATCCGGCAGCCAGAAAAGATAGAACCACCAGATAGGATCAGTCAGGAATTTACCAATGGAGAATGCCCATGTTTGTTTGTATCCAAGCAGTTTCCCCCACGATATTTTTTCGCCTTCCTGTGCCCGCGCGGTATGATCTGATTCATCTGCATCGCTGTTGATATAGTTTAACTCGGCTTCGCTGACACGTTTTTGCCGTGCCGGTATTTCATAATAAATGAGCCATAGTACCAACCAGATAACACCTATTGAGCCGGTTAACACAAAGGCCCAGCGCCAGCCCCATGCAACAGCAATGAACGGCACCGTTAAAGGAGCGATTATAGCACCGATATTAGCGCCTGAATTAAATATGCCTGTAGCCAAAGCGCGTTCCTTTTTTGGGAACCACTCTGCCACTGTTTTTATGGCTGAAGGGAAATTACCGGCCTCGCTTAAACCGAGCGCCGATCTAACCACACCAAAACCAAATGTACTATTCACAAAGGCGTGGCAAACCGCAGAAGCGCTCCATAATAAGGTTGAAAAGAAATAGCCCATTTTAGTACCGAGCCTGTCAATCAACAGGCCCGCATACAATAAGCCAACAGAGTAAGCAATCTTAAAGGCTATTTCGATATTGGCGTAATCAGCGTCGTTCCAGTTAAAATCTTTTGTGAGGTCTGATTTGAGCAGACTGATTACCGCCCTGTCGAGGTAGTTGATGGTGGTGGCGAAAAATATGAGCGCGCAGATTACCCACCTGTAATTTCCCGGTTTCTCATTCATATCTGCCTGGCCGATTGGATCAATTGTAAAGCATGAACCGTATTTTTGTACAGCTCATCATACTGCTGGTTCCACAAAACATCCTTGGTGATCAGCTTGCTGCCCATACCCACGGCACAAACACCTGCTTTAAACCAGCCATTGATATTCTCGTGGTTAAGATCGACACCGCCTGTAGGCATAAACAATTGTCCACGGAAAACATCTGAGACCGCACTCACAAAGCCCGGACCTACAACATTAGCCGGAAATATTTTTATTAATGCAACCTTGTGCTGTTGAGCAAGGTGAATCTCAGTCGGGGTCATACATCCGGAGATATATAATCCACCCAACTCGTTCACCATATCTGCTATGGCTGGATTGATGGTTGGAGCAACTATAAAATCGGCACCTGCATTGATATAACTGTCTGCATCCTCCACTGTCTTTACGGTACCTATACCCAAAAACAGATCAGGCATCTCCGCCTCCTGAACTGATTTCAACACCACAAAATTTTCGAAAGCTTCCTTAGCGCGGTTAGTATATTCCATTACCCTTACGCCCGCGCTGTACAGCGTGCGCAATATCTCTACGCTTACCTGCGCATCTTCGTAAAAATATAAGGGCAACATGCCCTGTTTGATAATGCTGTCCAGTACCGCTTGTTTTGCTTTCATTTTTGTAGTTGATTGAGTTAGATTAAGTTGATTAGGTTGATTGAGTTGGTATCGAAGACGAACTTAATCAACTCATTCAACCTAATCAACCATTAAACTTTTTCATAATTTCCGTTGCCGGAATATTGGTTGTATCGCTTTCAATAAATAGTTTCTCGAAGGCCGCAGCTGTGGCAAATTCCAGTGTTCTCTGCGGATCGAAATTATTATAAAATCCGTAGATCAATCCAGCCATAAAACAATCGCCGCTGCCCACTTTATTAACGATCTCTGACGAACAATATTCGTCTGATGCGTAGAAATCATCCCCGGTATATAACGCAGCATAATAGCTTATCTCTTTCTTCGCGTCAAACCTGAATGTATTTGCCACTGCTTTACATTTAGGGTATCTCTTTATCAACTCTTCAGAAGTTTTTAAGGCCTCCTTCAGATAAATACTTTTTTGCCCGGATTCATGGATATCGGGCGTAACCGGGATACCCAACATGGTTTCTACTGCCCATACATTACCCATGATCAGGTCGCAATATTGCACCAGTCCGGGCATAATTTCTTCAGGCCTTTTACCATATTGCCAAAGTTTGGAGCGATAATTCAGGTCGACAGAAACAATAATATTCTTTCGTGAAGCGACTTCCAAAGCCTCTTTGCAAACATCAGCCACATTCTGATTAATAGCCGGGCAGATCGCGCTGAAATGAAACCAGCTCACTCCCTCAAAATGTTTTTCCCAATCGATCATCCCCGGCTTCAGTTCTGAAAATGATGAATGCGCACGATCATAGATCAATGCATCATTTTTCAGGTCCCTGCCTTTGGTCAGGAAATATAACCCGAGCCTGTTTCCGTGATAGTGCACATCAGACAGGTCAATGTTCTGATTCTCCAGGAAATTGACGATCTGGCGCACCATGCCGTTATCCGGCAAAGCAGTAATATATTTTGAGGGAATGCCCCAAAGCGCAAGCGCGGTAGCAACGTTCAATTCTGCTCCGGCAATAAAAAACGGGAATGAATTTTCCTTGAGCCAATCGCCACCTTCATCCGGAGAAATACGCAACAGCAATTCTCCGAATGAAAGAACTTTACCCTGCTTTTGTATTTTCAAAGGTTCGGCCATAATTATTGATAAAGTGCGTTTTTGATACCCATTTCCAAACCTCTCAATTCGGCAAGGCCTTTAAGTCTACCGATAGCCGAATAGCCCGGGAAAGTATCATAATTAAAATCGTCCAATAACTTATGTCCATGATCCGGACGCATTGGTATGGAAATGTCTTCGCGACCACTGTCCACCCTGTTTTTTTGCTCCTGCAAAACGGCTTTCATCACCGCATACATGTTTGTACTACCTCCTAAGTGATCGGCTTCATAAAAGCTGCCGTCGTTTTCGCGTTGAACGTTTCTTAAGTGCAAGAAATGGATATGCTTGCCTAACCGCCCTATCATTGCAGGAAGATCGTTATCACCTCTCGCTCCTAATGAACCTGTACAAAATGTAAGCCCATTGCTTATAGATGGTGCTGCATTAACCACATCCAGCAGATCATTTTCAGTGGATACTACCCTTGGTAAGCCTAAAATCGGGAAAGGTGGATCGTCCGGGTGGATACACATCCTGATACCCAATTTCTCTGCATCAGGAATAATAGCTTGTAAGAACCAGGCCAGGTTTTGCTTTAATTGCACAGCATCAACGCCTTTATATTTTTCGAGATGGCCTTTAAATTGATCTAAAGTCAATACATCTTTAGTGCCCGGGAGACCGGCCATTATATTGGTGATCAACTGCTTCTTTTGTTCGTCCGTAAGACCATCCAAATAAGCCTTTGCTTTTTGCTGCTGATCGGGGGTAAATTCCTTGTAAGCTCCTTCACGCTCCAAGATATAAAGATCGAACGCGGCCATGGCCGAAGCATGAAAACGCAATGCCGATGCGCCGTTTGGTAAACGGTAATCAATATCGGTACGCGTCCAATCCAGCACGGGCATAAAATTATAGCACACAGTTTTTATACCGGCTGCCGACAAGTTCTTTAAAGTTTCAATGTATTTTCCGGCATATTGTTCACGGTCAGGGCTGGCTGTTTTAAAGCTCTCGTGTACATTCACACTTTCCACAACTGACCAGGTTAGACCACCAGCCTCGATAAAATTCTTACGTTTTTCGATTTCTTCGGTCGACCATACTTCACCATTCGGAATATGATGCAATGCGTTTACTACACCGGTAGCACCGGTTTGTCTGACAGCGGTAAGTGTTACAGGGTCCGATGGACCGTACCACCGGAAGGTTTGTTCAAGATTACTAAACATCAGGCAGAAGGGTTATAAATTGAGCGCCTAAAGTTAAAATTAATTGCAGATAAATTTGATCTGTTCAGTAGATTACTTTCATAAAAAAAGCGATGGTCAAAACACCATCGCTTTTTTTATGAGCCTTCTTGTTACCAGAAAATGGTATAAAGTACTGTTAAGATAACGGCAATGATGAGTGCGCCTATGGCGAATGATTTATTCGTCTTGAACATATTTACATCCACTTCCAAACCATTCGGTGTAACACCCCTTGCAGTTTCAATTTTTGAGATGATGTACATACCGGCCATACATATTGCAAACACAAAGGCCATACGGTCAAGAAACGGTATCTCGTAAGTTTTACCTGTAAATTTAGAGAAGCCCCATGATGCCATAAATTGCAGATTGGCAAAATTTGGCAGGAACTTAAAAAAGACAGAGAGTATCAACCCACCAATGGTTGCAAAAAGCGCAGCATTGGAAGTGGCTTTTTTCCAGAAAAAGCCCAGGATAAACATCGCGAATATACCCGGCGATACAAATCCGGTGTATTCCTGTATGTACTGAAAGCCCTGCTTGCCTTCGCCCATTAATGCGGCACCAATAAATGCGCATAAAACAAGGCCAAGCAGCATAGATACTACCACTGAATACTTTCCTAATACCACCAGTTCATGATCGGTGGCCTCCGGCTTAATTGCTTTCTTGTAAATATCCAGGGTAAATATGGTTGCAATACTATTTACTTTACCGGCAAGGGAAGCAACGATGGCCGCAGTAAGCGCTGCAAATGCCAATCCTTTCATACCTCCGGGCAACAGGTTAAGCAACGATGGATAAGCTTTATTCACATCAAGGATTCCGGTACTGGTCAGCATTTCCTGATGAAACATGCCTTTCTGGTACAACTCATAAGCCGCAATACCCGGCAATACCACGATAACCGGCATAAGCAGCTTCAGAAATGCAGCGAAAAGGATACCACTGCGGGCTGTTTTCAGGTTAGCGCCTAACGCCCTTTGCGTGATATACTGGTTACAACCCCAATAGTTCAGGTTGGTGATCCACATACCGCCTATCAGTACACTCAAACCGGGAAGATCCATGTAATTCGGATTATCCTTTGAAAAGATCATATGGAAGTGGTCGGTAGCCTGGCTTTTGAGCAAGCTGAAACCATTCAATAAACCACTTGTGCCTGCTTTTTCGCTCAATAAATTAAGTGCCAGGTAGGTGGCCATTAAACCGCCGAGTATCAATACAAACACCTGTATAACATCTGTATACCCGATTACCTTCATGCCCCCCAGGGCGATAATAATTGAGAAGATAGTGAGGAAGATCATACAAGGCCAAAGACCAAAACCTGAAATACCACTAATAGCAACCGCGCCAAGATATAAGATAGACATCAGATTAACCACGATATACAAGGCCAACCAAAAGATAGCCATGATCATTGCTACTGTGCCGTTATACCTTTGATGCAGGAATTGCGGCATGGTATATATCTTGTTTTTGAGATATACCGGGATGAAAAACACAGCCACAATAACCAATGTTGCCGCTGCCATCCATTCATAAGTGGATATAGCAAGGCCCATTTTGAAGCCAGACCCGCTCATCCCCACCATCTGTTCCGCAGAGATGTTGGATGCGATCAATGAGGCACCTATCGCCCACCAGGTAAGCGACCCCTCGGCCAAAAAGTAATCTTTTGAAGTGGCATCGGCATTGTGTTTACGTTTGTATACCCAATACCCATAACAGGCGACTATTACGAAGTATATAGCAAATACGACTTTGTCACCAATGGTTAAAGTGTGCATTTAATTCAGGTTTTAGTTTAATTGGTTTATATGTTAACTTGACAATTATAAATTATATATATCGATTTATCAAATTTTCGAGATATTCTTGTCTGCCGCTCAATGTCTTAGGTTCACCATTAGCCACAGCATAATCTCTCAGTTCTTCCAGGCTCACTTTTCCTTCTTCAAAAGCTTTACCTGTCCCGCTATCATATGAAGCATAGCGGTCTTTTCTTACTTTTTTATAATCTGATTTTTGCAATACCTGGTCAGCAATAACAAGCGCCCTTGCAAAAATGTCCATACCGCCAATGTGTGCATAGAACAGGTCTGCCGGGTCAGTTGAGTTTCTGCGGATCTTCGCATCAAAGTTGATACCGCCGCCTGCAAAACCACCTGCTTCGAGTATGATCAGCATATATTCAACCACCTCGTTAATGTTGTTCGGGAACTGGTCGGTATCCCAGCCGTTCTGTGCGTCGCCGCGGTTAGCATCAATTGAACCCAGTAAGCCCGCGTCGGCAGCAACCTGCAGATCGTGCTGGAAGGTATGCCCGGCCAATGTAGCGTGGTTTACTTCCAGGTTTAGTTTCATATCTCTTAGCAGATCGTATTTCTGTAAAAAGCCCAATACAGTTGCCGCGTCATAATCATATTGGTGCTTGGTTGGCTCGCAGGGTTTGGGTTCGATAAAGAAAGTTCCTTTGAAGCCCTGCTTACGTGCATAAGCTATTGATGCATGTAAAAATTGCGCCAGGTGTTCCTGTTCACGCTTCATGTCGGTGTTTAGCAAAGTCATATAACCTTCTCGACCGCCCCAGAAAACATAGTTTTCACCACCCAATGCAATGGTAGCGTCCAAAGCAGCTTTAACCTGTGCAGCAGCATGCGATAGAACATGAAAATCAGGATTGGTAGCCGCACCATTCATATACCTGCGGTGAGAGAAAAGATTAGCAGTTCCCCAAAGTAATTTTACACCGCTGGCAGCTTGTTTCTGCTTGGCATAATCGACCATAGCTTGTAAACGACGGTCGTTTTCTTTTATATCGTTGGTATAATCCACCACATCCACATCGTGGAAGCAATAATATGGCAGGTTCATTTTTGTGATGAATTCAAAAGCCGCGTCCATCTTGTCTTTAGCGCGTTCAACAGCGTCAGACTTTTCATCCCAGGGGAAAAGATGAGTAGGCCCTCCGAACGGGTCGGCACCTGAGCCACAGAAAGAATGCCAGTAAGCACACGCAAACCGCAGATGGTCTTTCATCGATTTCCCGGCTACTACCTTATCGGCATCATACCAGCGGAATGCCAGCGGGTTATCGCTTTGTGGCCCTTCGTATTTTACCTGGCCTATTCCTTTAAAAAATTCCTTGTCTCCTGTTGTTATCATAATTAGTGAATGATTGAATTAGCGAATTAATGATTGATATCTTGTAATTGGGTTTCGAGCAAGTCCTTCCAATTCTGATAAACAGGTTCAAACTTGTTCCCGGTTGGTTCTACTACTTTTAATTTCTTCATTTGGGCGAATGCTTCTGAAGGTGAGGCGTAAATCTCTGAACCGATACCTGCACCTAAAGCCGCTCCGGTACTGCCATCATTATTGTAAAGCTCCACAGGTACGCCGGTTGCGTTTACAAAACAATGGGTAAATAATTCGCTCAGGAACAGGTTAGCGTTGCCCGCCCGGATCACGGAAGGGTTCATCCCGTTGCTCCGCATAATATCCAGTCCATACCTGAACGCGCAGGCAATACCTTCGTGAACGGCCCTTAAAATATGCGCCTGGCTATGTGTATTGAAATCGATATGGTGTATTTGCGAACCGATAGGCTTGTTGCAAAGCATGCGCTCGGTTCCATTACCAAAAGGCAACATTCGCAGGCCGTAGCATCCTAAAGGTGCATCAGCAGCCTTTTCATTCATCTGCGAATAACTCAAGGTCGAGCCGAAAACACTTCTTATCCAACTATATAATCTGCCTGTTCCATTGATGCAAAGCAGCACGCCCAAGCGTTTCTGCCGCTCTGTATAATTCACATGGGCAAAAGTGTTTACCCTGGATTGCGGGTCATAAGCCAGTTTATCGCTTACACCATAGATCACGCCTGATGTTCCTGCAGTTGCAGCTACCTCGCCGGGGTTTAATACATTTAGTGAAAGTGCATTATTCGGTTGATCACCTGCTTTATAGGTGATGGGGATACCTGCTTTTAATCTTAATTTCTCAGCAACCGACCGCGACAAAGTCCCATGATTGGAGAATACAGGCTTTACAACCGGGAACAGATTTTTGCTGAATCCAAAATATTTAAGTACGTCAGTCGAAATGTTGTCGCTTACAAAATCATAAAAAATACCTTCCGATAATGCAGATACCGAAGTGGTGATCTCCCCTGAAAGTTTCATGGCGATAAAATCGCCGGGCAGCATGATCTTATCGATCTGCTCATAGATAGCCGGTTCATGCTCTTTTACCCAGGCCAGTTTGGATGCTGTGAAATTCCCCGGAGAGTTAAGCAAATGCTTCAGGCATTTCTGTTCGCCTATTGCTTCAAAAGCCTTACTACCTATTTCAACAGCTCGGCTATCACACCAGATTATGCTATCACGAAGTACATGTTGATTTTTATCCACCAATACCAAACCGTGCATCTGGTAAGCAATTCCAATAGCCGTTATATCATGCGGATTATATTTGCCGCTGTTGTTGCATAGTTGTATCGCGTGTTGTAACTGTTGCCACCACATATCAGGCGATTGCTCGGCCCAGCCGGGTTTGTGCGCCAATATAGGACTTTCGGTATCCGGGTATTGCGCGGAGGCAATAGCGGTTTGCGTAGCCGAATCAACAACAGTTACCTTGACAGATGATGTTCCAATATCAATGCCCAATAGAAGCATATTGCGTAATCGGTTATAAATGGTTTATAGAGCCAACTAATTTAGATTTTTTTTATTGCCTCAGTATTAATTTAATTCAGGTTTTCTGCGGTTATAAATGTATAAATAACACTTATAATATATCAAATTTATTTTCAAGAATAATCACGAACAGCTTAAAAACAAAAAAAGCCTCCTGTCCAGGAAGGCATTTTTCTCATTAATCAAGGTAACTATAGAGTCGTTTATTTTTGAACGTCGGTAATGTGGATCAACTTTTTGCCTTTGATCAGCATTTTCATCCGGCGGCGTTTAAGCGAGATTTGCGTGTTTGCAGTCTCATTTTCTTCAATGTGATGCTTATAGGCAGTCAACACATCCGGGTAGGTAAGCATTCCCATTATCTTGCCGCCTTTTGCAGCAATAACAGGCAGCGCCTCGGTATTGTGTTTAGCCATTATTTCTACAGCAGTGCGCAGGCTGTCATTATTTTTAAGTAAGAAGTGCACCGGCTTCAGAATATCTTTTATGGTATGGTCGCTCTTTACACCAGGCGAGAACAGGTCGGTACGCTTTAAAATGCCTGAATAGGAACCATCGGTATCAACCGTCATAAAATAGTTGCTTTGATCGTGAGCTTCTTCCAGCCATTGTTTTACCTCTTTAATAGAGTTTTGCGAAGCCAGTACCACATCGCTTTCGTTCATCAACTGAGCTACGGTAAGCTTTTGTAACAGATCTGGCTCGAAAGAATCTGGTGTGAAAACTCCGCGGCGGGCAATTTTTTCTGTCATGATGGTATTTTCCATCAGGAAGAACGAAATAAGATAGGATGCAGTGCAAGCTCCCAGCAAAGGCAATAATGCATGCGATTGCATGGTTGCTTCAAGGGCGAAAGTAATACTGGTCAGGTAAGCCCTGGATGCACCGGCAAACATGGCCGACATACCAATTAATGCTGCCATAGGTACGCTGATACCTACTTCCGGAAAGTTTTTTGAAACGACTATACCCAGGATAGCGCCCGCTGCTCCACCCATGGTCAGCAACGGTGCCAGTGTACCACCTGAAGTACCACTACCTAATGCGATGGCCCATGAAATAAATTTAAAGAAGCATAGGCTTAATATGATAGTGAGTGGAAAACTGCCGGATAAAAGATTAGTGATATTATCATAACCTACGCCCAATGTATGCGGAGCGAAATAGCCTACCGCACCAACAGCCAAACCGCCCAATGCCGGCCACCATGCCCAGTGTATAGGTAGTTTTTCAAATGCATCTTCGATCCAGTAAACGGCTTTGGTTAATCCCATCGCTAAAAATCCGATGATGACCCCCATAAAGCTGTAAACGGCCAGCGCAATATTGTTCGGAACAGCCACGTCAGGCATCGGGAATACGGGACCTGATTCAAACAACAAATGGTGACCAGCTGCTCCGGTAATACAGGCCAAAGCAACCGGCAAAATAGCTTTCGGCGAAAACTCGAACAGCAACAATTCAATTGCCAGGAAAACTGCAGCTATGGGCGTACCGAATATAGCAGCCATACCCGCTGTAGCACCCGCAGCCAGTATGATCTTCCGCTCGTTAGAAGTAATTTTGAATACCTGTCCCAGGGTTGAGCCCAAAGCACCCCCGGTTGCGATGATCGGGCCTTCAGCGCCGAATGGGCCGCCTGTTCCTATAGCTATGGCTGATGATACTGGTTTCAGAAAGGTGATTAGCGGTTTTATTTTACTTTGATTAACTAATATCTGCTCCATCGCCTCTGGTATGCCGTGCCCCCGTATCGCTTTTGAGCCATATAAAGCCATCAGCCCAACAACCAACCCACCGATGGCGGGTATAATAATCACCCACAAGCCTAAATGGTTATAGGCCGGGCTTTGGAATTTCAAAGAGAAAGTCCCGTAAAAAGATATGTTGGTGATCAGGTTGATCAGCGTCACCAAAAATTTGGCGATCAAACTTATCGCCGCAGCTACGGCAATACATAAGAGTGAAATAGTAATAAGCCGTTTTTTTAAAACAACACTTTTTTTGGCGTCCTCTTTAGTCCCGGGCAAGTTGTTTAATAAAGGCGAGATAGGAATGCCGTTTGCGTATCCTGTGATTTTCATTAAAGTAATATATAAGGAGAATTTACTACGGATAAAAAGTCTGAATGTCCGCCGTGAAATTTGATGCAAAGGTAAGAAAGAATTTTAAAATCGTCAAACAAAAAATATTGCTTATTTAATCTTTTATTATCATATTTAACAGTTTATAAACATTTTTTTATTGTTTAAACAAGATTAATGAATGATTGACAAAACTGCTTTTTGCCCAAGGATTTTGTTGGAGTAATGTAAATTTTTTGTTATATTTGATTTAACAGTTTGTCAAAAACTTGTTACAAAGGAGATTTTCTTATGAACGTTATCCACCGGATAGAAAAATGGGGCGATAGTCATCATCCCCGTTTCCTCGATATCATTCGCATCGTTTTAGGTGCATTTCTATTGCTAAAAGGCCTTGGCTTTATGGATAATACAGCCAACCTGCAATCGCTTATTGAAACCCGTACAGATATTACCGTTGCCCCCTGGCTGCTCATGTGGCTGGTTTATTATGTTACTTTCGTACATATGGTAGGCGGAACATTGATCGCTCTGGGGATAATGACGCGTTTTTCAGCAATCATGCAGATACCGGTAGTTTTTGGGGCAGTGTTCTTCATCAATTTCTTCCAGTCGCCATTTAATACCGATCTGGCTTCATCCGTTGTTGCTTTGATATTGCTGGTCATGTTTGCAATTATCGGTTCGGGCCGATGGTCGATCGAGAGCTACTTAAAAAGCTGCAACGAATAATTTCATCCGAAAAATTTAATATTGTACCCGGGAATGAAAAACAATAACGGGTGCGATCTGAAAAGCTGTTTTATGTGCCGTCTTTGTCTTAAAGACTGGCTCCCTGCCATTGCCGCACATAAGCAGAATATCTCCGTTAAAAAAGGTCATCCTATTTTCGAGGAAGGCGAGCCTGTAAAGGGCATCTATTTTCTCTATTCAGGCAATGTGAAAGTGCATAAGAAATGGGATAATGAAAAAGACCTGATCATACGCTTTGCCAAAGCCGGAGAAATATTGGGCCATACAGGGTTAGGTGACGATTCCATTTATCTTGTTTCAGCCACAGCTTTAGAACCTGTTGTGGTTTGTTACATTGATATGGCTTTTTTCGAATCGACCCTGCATGTCAACAACGATCTTACTTACAAACTGATGCGCTTTATGGCCAATGAACTGCAGGAGTCGGAAAAACGTGTGCGCAACCTGGTTCATATGCCGGTTAAAGGTCGTATAGCACAGGCGCTCATCAATCTAAAAAATCAGTTCGGTACCAATGCAGATAACTCTATCGGCATTGAGTTAACCCGGCAGGACCTCTCCTCCTATGCCGGGGCATCTTATGAAACACTTTTTAAGGTAATGAATGAATTTGCTGATGAAAAGCTGGTAGAAGCTACAGGCAAAAACATCAGGATAATAGATGAAAAGCAGTTAAAAAAACTGACTGATACGGTAAGCCATTTGTAAACCTCAATCAAAAAAGGCATTTTAAAGTAATATTTTGTTGAGCCGGTATAGCGGCAAAGTAAATTGGGTTAAATTAGGGGATTCTAATTTTTCTCAATCTAGTTATGAACACAGGGATCAGGTCAATGATAAGCGAAACATCTTATAAAGCGGCTCGTTTGGTATCGGGAGCGATCGAATCACATTTTGCATTGCAAATAGCCGAAGCCGGCACTCAGGGTGAGGATGGGATAGCCTGCCAGCCCGGCAAACGTACCATAGAAGCCATTATTGATACTGCTTTCTGGACCAGCCTGAGAAAAGAAGAAGGTCGTTCGCCTAAAATATCACTGGCATTTCTGCCGCCCTCACAGTCATCCCAACCCTTAGTTTTCGAACAACGCATCGCACTTAGCACCGGGGCCCTAATTAAATTGGCTCCGGCTGTAGAACGGTCGGGTATTCACCTTGGCGTTTGGCAGGAAGATGATGAGTTATACATCTGGGGTACCACGCACGATATTCCGGGATTTTGTTTTGTACTGGAAGTAGTTGAGCCAGGCTTGTTGGTTATCAAACATCGCCGCATAGATGGTTTCGGAAAGTTTGTGAACGTAGCCGTTTTAAAGGGCGACGAAGTAAAAGTGGTAGATGAGCAAAGCATCAATGTTCCGGATTGCCCGGCCTTGCTGTCATCGTTGCTCGGTTTTTCATCACAACTATCATGGAATAACCCTGTAAATGTGCATGTACAACTGGCAGTGTCTATGAGGGCACATGGCCATGGTGGTTTATTATTGATCGTACCTTCTGATAGCGATAAATGGCGCGAATCGATCATTGATCCGATCTCTTATGCTGTTTCTCCGTCATTTAATGGCCTGTCCAGGTTGATGACGCAAAATATAAACGACCGCAACCTGACTTTATGGAAGGAAGAACTTTCTAAAGAGATTGATTGTGTAGCCGGACTTACCGCTGTTGATGGCGCTACCATTATCAACGACCGCCACGAGCTTTTGGCTTTCGGAGCGAAGATCACCCGTCCACATGGCGGTGAAACCGTAAAAGAAATTATGGTGACTGAGCCTATTATTGACAGCGAAGCTCAATTAATGGCCCCCGGCCAGGATGGCGGCACACGTCATTTTGCTGCTGCGCAGTTTATCTACGACCAGCGGGATGCCTTTGCATTAGTGGCTTCACAGGATGGTAGGTTTACTATCTTCTCATGGTCGCCATGTGATAGCATTGTGCATGCGCACAGGGTGGATACATTATTGTTGTAACGCGTTTATGAGGTGTGTCACACTGAGGCACTCGAAGTGTAGTGCGTAGAGGCCTTTGCCCGCCATGCTTCGAGTGCCTCAGCATGACATCTTACTACTCCTCCGGAATCTGCTGTATCAACCAATGCGCCAGATCATTCACTGCTTTATCATTATCAAATCCCTTCGGCAGCCGGCCATTGGTGTACTCATTATACACCCAGGGATCGCCCACTGCCAGCACCGTACCTGCGCCATAACGGCAAACTGCAATAATAACGGCATCGCCATCTTTCAATATCGGTTCGGCGGGAAAGTTTAGTGTGAGCGAGCAAATATCTTTCATAAATATCTTCTTAGCGCTTACCAGTACCGGATTGCCTTCGTCCACCATTAATGCGCCATCTTTAAAATGCGCATCATCCTTTACGTGATTACGCAGGTCGTCATTAAAATGAATACCAAAGCGCTCGGCAAGCATATTAAAATGTTTTAGTTCCACGTTAGCGCTGTCATTCGCCATCAGCAACAATACGCCTCCTTGTTTTACCCAGCTGCGAATCGTCTCTACATTATCCTGGTTAATATATTTGGGGTTCGGGCTTTCCTTTTTGGTATCCGGATCGACGATAATATAAACATCAGCCGATGCCAAAACACCTGGATCGGGGGCACGATAAAGTTGAGTTATACCACTTGCACCTGCATTTTTAAAGGCTTCTTTAAAAATGGAGAAACCATCGTTGTCAACCTCGTTCCACTTATAATGATAGGATATACTCCTGCCTGCGTCGTCTTTTTTGTGCTCATTGTTAAAATAAGAATCAAGCAAAACCTGTTTACGCTGTGCAAAGGCATAGCTTACAGGCATGGCAAATAGCACGAATAAGGTCAGCTGAAATAACTTCTTCATGGCTCAGGTGTTGGATTACAAAGCAATTTATTCAAAGATTATTGATTTTTAACTATTTTGAGCCGATTTATGATACGCCCCCGCTTTTACCTCCCTTTGCTGGTCGTTCTGCTGTGTTTCTCTTGTAAAAACTTCAGGCGCCACGGACTACCTTTCGGCGATTTCAAAGACACACATTTCACAGAAGTACAACGGGTTTATACAAATGGGTTAAAATTTGATAAGCAAGGGTATCAGTTAGAACCATCATGGAAACTGTTTTTTATTTCGGACGACTCGGTAAATGTATTCAGTCCGAAAACAAAACGATACTATGGATTTCATGTTTATTTCGATCACGATTCGATCTTTAATATGGTTGATGCCTGGTTCAAACTAAAAAAGCTTACTGCCGATAGTATGGTAGTACAAGCCCTTCGGGTAGAAAACAAAATTATTAAGGACGATGACGAAGGGTCAAAAGTTGTTCTAACGTTCTACTCGGACAAATTTATAAAATCGCATGATGCTGCAAAGATCGCGGCTATGGGCGTCCCCAATAAAAGGGATACGGCTTACATCCTAAAAAGGATAAAAGAAGCAAGTGCAAATCCGGACAGCTCCTTTGCAGCACGCGAACCTTCAATTTTAAAAAGCAATTCGTCAAAAATTACTGTAGAAAAAGTAATACATGAGTCGACGCCTATTGAAGATGTAGATGTATCAGACTCCTATATAGCACCTGAATATGATATTACCATCCACAAAGCCTACGAAGCATTTAGCTATATAATGTATGTTTATGTAGATGAAAAGGGGGAAATGACCTTCCGCAATTCAGCAGTGCCTCTTATGCACGAATTTCAGGCCAGCTATGAACAGGTGATGCGCGGTATTGTAAATGGCTACCTGATGCACTACCTGGACATCACTCCCGGCAAAACGCTGGGCATTCCTCATACCACCCTCATTCTGCTAAATGTTAATGGTAAGGTAGACTAAAGCTAATTAACAGACTCCAGCATTGGGAACCTGCGCGTATTGCCTTGCTTTCTGTTGATCAGGTCGATGATCATTTCCTTAGTTATCGGCTTCAGCATAAAGGCTTTTACAAACCAATATTTACGGGCACGTTCCACGTCAGCAGCAAATTTGCTGGAAGACAGAATATATATCTCCAACGCTTTGGGGAAGGTAGGATATAACCATTTTATGCGGTCAAGAAAATCCCAAACGTTGATCTCCGGATTATAAATATCCAGCACGATCATATCCGGCATGTTCTCTTCGCTCAAGCTGCGACTTGACAGCAGGCTCAAAACGCCGATGCTGCTATCGGTACAACGTACTTCGCACGAAGTGCCGTAACGCGATAATACTTTTCTCAAAATGAATTGGTCTAAGGGGCAGGTTTCGATGTAAGTTAGCTTGCTCATAATGGTACGGGTTAATGAATAACCAAAATTATATCTGCCGTCCGGCTTTAGTGTCAGGGCTACTACGGGATTGCATGCGTAGTTTTACGGTTTCGCGGAGGGGCTTTTTCACGTGTCTTAAAATGGGTTGTGTGTTACCTCCATGTATTTAATGAATAAACAGACCTTTTCCAATGGAATATGCCATTTGTGACCCATAGGGTCTACCGCTTTGTAGCCAATGAGAGGGAATCTGTTTTGCCCCATTAGGGGCTACCCTTTACCAACATTCTCAGTATAGAACAATGCAGGGCGTTTACCTGTCCAATGGCGGGTAGCCGCTATGCGGCACAAATCATATCATTATTTTTTTCTACAAAGCGGTAGGCCCTATGGGCCATTTCTTTTTAACCACTGAAGCTTGTGGACACACGATGGCTATATTTAGAGGATAGAGTAAACGCATTTTTAATAACTTTGCCCCTCATACTATTCATTATGCCGGTAAAAAAAATCGTTCTGTATTTCGTTCTGTTAACATCCTTGCTTTATTCATGCAGCCATAAAAAGGTAATTGAGGGATCCATTACTTATGAGCTTGAATACAAATTACCGGATAGCTTAAAACGGTTTGCGATCTATTTGCCCAAAACTGCCAAGGTGTACTTCAAAGGCGATTCAGCTGTAAGCGTGCAGCAGATGAATGAAGAATCGACAACCATCATCACTCACAAGCCTACCAACTTTATGCGCGTTTTACTTACCTCGCGTGATAAGAAAATCGTTATCGATTACAGCAAAGCCGACCAGGAAGAAGAGTCGCCTGCCAAGCTGGGTTACAGCTATGTGGCAAGTGTCGATACGCAAACCATCGCGCATCACAAAGCATTAAAATATGTGCTGACCAATAAAGTTACCGGGGAAACTGATGAGGCCTGGTTTACCAAAGCGGTCCATCTTCCTTCAAACTCGTTAACAGCGACTTTAGATACTGCAAAAGGTTTCCCTTTATCATTCACCACAAGCACCAACGGGTTGTGGACCAAAACCAGTGTTAAAGAAATCAAATTTGAACCGATTCCCCCCGGTATATTCTCTACCCCTGCCGGGTACGAAAAACTGACGCCAAAACAGTTACGCGAGATGCCGGTGGAGAACTAATTTTTATAAATTAGCATAATGCGCAGAAGAAAAAAAGTAATTATCGCATTATGCATAGCAACGGCTCTGCTGGCGTTCACTGCATTCGTCGTACCGAAGAAAAAAGGTATAACTAAAACTACTTTTAAATTCAAGCTGACGCCAACCAAAAGATTTGTGTTCAATTCATTTGTGGATTGCAATATGTCGGAAGTTTGGGTAGCTGATACCTTCCGCATTTTCCCCGGCAAATATGGAGAAGACCCACTCTGGGGACCGTCAAATAATTTAAAATTTGCCGATGGCAACCATATCGATGAAGCCTTCAATCATAAAGAGGACGAATTTATTGCCCCAAAAATGCCGCCCAATACCCCGCCCGGAACACCCGGTTTGCATGGGGCCGTTTGGTTCGAGTCGATTTACCAGGACAGCACCGACCAAAGCGGGAAAACACTCTTCGCACTATACCATAATGAAAATTACCCGGCTACTTTACCTTACGATGCCAAAACCGGTAAGGGTTATAAAAATGCAAAGTGGCCGCAGGGATTAAAGGGACCGTCATCACCTTCTGCAGTATGCCGCATAGGTATTATGAAATCTGTTGATGGCGGCAGAAGCTGGAAGAACAACGGGATATTTATTGAAGATGAACAACCCCGGCTTATACTTCATCCTGATAACACAGCGGCTAATTTTGCCGGTGGCACAGGTGATCCTTCTGCGGTAGCGAATGGCAAATATCTATACCTTTTTTATGGCGAATATGGTTATCCCGGAGTGTATAAACGATCAACCTACGACCCTAAAAAAGAATGGGCCGGGCAGTGCATCAGTATAGCAAGAATTCCATTAAGTGACTTGGATGATCCGCAGGAAAAAGGCAAACGATGGGATGGCAAAGGTTTCAACGCACCATACAATGGCGTCGGCAAACCGATTTCTTCTATACAAATACCACTAGCGTTAGGTGGCGGACCCGCGTCATCGCCCAAAGGAAAATATTTCTGGGGACCGTCAGTCAGTTGGAACACCTATCTGCATGCCTGGGTAATGCTGATGGCCAAGGCTGAAGGACCATCGTGGAAAGGCAGCAGCATTTATATCTCGTTCAACAAAAATACTGACCTGGGAGCTGGCAACAATTCCCAGCAATGGAGCACTCCCAAACTGCTGCTAAATAAGCCGGGCCATATCATCTGGTATCCGTCTTTGCAGCCAATTGACTCATCCGCTAACCCGAAAAACAAGTACTCATCAGTAAAACTTGGGCAAAAAGCACGCCTGTTTTTTAAAGATATGTATGGCGACAAAGGTGACTATGTGTCTGAGCATACTATTGACTTTGGGAAATAATCGTGAAGGATTACCTGCGCCGGTTAGACATCAGGGACATCATAGCTCCAACCGCTACACCGATGGCTACGCCCATACCGATATTTTTCATCGCAACGCCGACACCTGCTCCTATCGCAAGGCCGAGGGGTAAAAGGTATAGTTTACGTCTTCTCATTAAGTAAATATAACTTATTTACAAGCTTTTGCTCACCAATTGCCTTTGGCCATAATAATTTATAAGTTCGGCGATGACCAGGTTAGGTACCCAGCTCAAAAATGCAATAATGAGATAGTTGTTTTCAAAGCCTACTCCATGACCGAAAACGGTAAACAACCAGATATAAAAGCGCAGCGTAACCGCAGCAAAAGCCAGTGCATAGCTTCGTCGCATCATCCGGACATGTTCGTCTATTTTACGGTTTCGGATTAAAAGCCATGCTGAAAGCGTAAATGTTACCCATAAGGTATTTTGCAGCAGGAATGAGATAAAAACGCCGGCCCCGCGGTTAATAAAAAACGTCATCACATAAGCGCCGGGAGCAGCAAAGAACAGAACACCGAATACATAAATTTTACCCAGTAATTTGTGGAGCTTTCGCCGACTGTAAACCCATTTAGAAAACTGCAGAAACCCGGCTATCAAAATAGTGCTCGCCCCAAAGATATGGGCATAAAAAGCAGGCAGGTAAATGCCGGTTTTTACAGCAAATTGCTTTAAAGCCAAAAAGGCGGTGTCCGGTTTAAAAGTAAGGTACTGTATGGTGCCTAAACACAATATAAGCACCAGAATAAAAGAAAAACATTTTAACAGCTTAATTAAAATACTCATTTTGCTGCAAGGGTATTGCTATTTTTTTCTTTCAGTTTTTGGCTTATCCAATTAATGTTATACTTATCAATTACAGTCAATGAATCATCTACATTTGCATTTTTAGCACCGTCGTATCGATCAAAACTTGATTCAAATTCCTTCGTCCATTTTTCGCTCTTAAACTTATAGCCATAGGATGCGTATATCTCATTTTTTATATACTGAAGTATCTCTGGCGTAATCTTATCCGCTTGCTTTTTGTCAATGAGATAACAACCAGACAAATAGGAATCATCCATTTTTACATATTGGGTAAAACTAAAAAGTCTTTTGTCCGGCAATGCAACTAATTTACCATCGACAACGCGCAGATAATGATAATGCGGTCCTTCTTCAATGTAAACTCCATTTATTGGCCTGTCCAGTTCAGCCGTTGTTTTAAATTCAAGTAGCGTATCGTTTATTTGACGCAGATAACTATCATTACATTTGCCCGATAATTCACCTCCTCCTTCGCCTAAACCATAATAAACTCCAGTACCAAAACCCAATATTTTATTGCTCTTATTGTCAACCAACAAAACGTTCTTTGTTTCGTATAACCCTGATCTCGACCCCAAATAATTATCTACAATTGAATAGTAAACAGACTCCAGCCAGCCCTTTTCTTCCGTTTTATGACCATCGTAGTTTACTTTGAACCACAAATGCCCATCTTCCTCTTCGACCTCATTGTTAACTGGTTTTCTTAGCGGGTTTGGTAGGTCAACAGTCGAAGGTAACATAGACCATTCTACCAGATAAGATGGCGGAAGGATGATGGATGAAGAATAATCGCGGGAATTATATTCCATTATATTTTTTACGCCTTTTTCAGAAAATTCATAGGATTTTTCAACGTCTCTGATCTTAGTTATAACATCTTTAATCTTAAAATCAATGAGTTTATCCGATATCGTCAAATCTTTTTTTAAATAAAAATAATCGTCACCTTTTCTTAACAAGCCAAGATTCGACTCGTCGGTTATCGGAATGGCCTGCTCATAATTAACAGGCACGATTATCTTTCCGTTTATGTCACAATAACCTTTTTTATTCTTTTGTTCAAGTTCAATCAGTCCATCAAATGTGCCCCCGATGTTATGAATCACATCGTATTCCACAGGGACGATTTCTTTCATGTCCGGATCGACCAGTCCTGTTTTATAAGAGTCTTTATCTTTAGGGTCTCGTGAAGAGCTATAGTCAACAAAATGACCTTTGGCAACATAGTAATAGGTCTTGTCACCAATGTGCTGAAAATACAGTACTGAATCGTATTTGCCTTTTAATTGACTTGCTACTTTGAACGCAGCAAGAGTAATGGGGCTGAATCTATCTTTGTCGGCTATTGCCGATGATTCAACCGCCTTTTTATATAAATAATAATCAGTTAATAGCTCGCGTATATCCGCCTGCACAATTTTTAGCTGATTTGCAGATACATTATGAATTTTAAGTATTAGCAGAGAATATTTATTCGATAACTTTTCATTGGAGAATATAACTGGTATTTTAACTTGAGCCAAATCTGAATTAGCTAAGATTATCTCAGCTTTATCTATATCGAGAGCTAACTTGAAAAGTTTATTTTCTTTTCCGGTTCCCGGGTCTCTATTACTCAACAGCTTTACCAACCGATCAACTATTTTACTATGTTGATCAATTTCAAAAGCATTTTTTACAGAGTCGATTTTTCCTGTAACAAGGTTTTGATTTAGCTGCTTTAAAAAGCTTACTATTTCATCTTTTTGAGGTTTAACTAAGTTCCGGCTCCTGATAAAAAGAAAAGCACCGGCAAGCAATACCAGCACGCCTGTAGTGATAAGAATAGGTTTGGTTTTCATATCACCGAAGATAAATAATTATGTTGATTCAATGCAAGAGGTGCGATAACGTCAGGCTGTTAGCCTGCTCATCCCTTCCGATCCAAATTCGCGCATAAAATTCTTGCGGTAATTGAGCGGGCTTTGGTGCATTTTGTGCTTGAACATTTTATAAAAATGCGATACATCGCCAAAACCGCTGTCGAATGATATTTGTGATATGGGTTTATCTGTTTGCACCAATTGTTGTGTAGCGTAATTAAGCCTGTATTCGATCACCGTTTCCATAAAGGTTTTACGGGTGATCTTTTTAAAGTACTTGCAGAAAGCATTTGGCGTCATGTGGGCTATATAGGAAGCTTGTTCGAGCGAAATCTCACCCCTGAAATTCTCCACCAAATAAGCTAGCACCGGGTTAATACGCTCCTGCTCGGCTCGGGATTGTTCGGCTACGCTTCTGTGTTGATCCAGCAATTTATAATCGGTTGAAACTGCCAGGCGTTGTAATACTTCCAGTAGTTGGATCAGCATTTTAAAATTGCTTTTCTCTCCCGACAAGTGCGTCAAAGCGCGATTAATAACCGGGCGGGTAGCTCCGTTAAAGCAAATACCGCTTGCGCTTTCCTGCAGGAGTTTTTTAATGCCTTTCAGCTCGTCCTTATTCAGGAATTCTTCGCCTAAAAAGTTACTGCTAAACTGGATCACTATAGCGCAGGCATCTTCGTGATTGGTTCCATCGGCTTCCAGTTTCCAGCAATGTGGTAAGCAAGCACCAAGCAGCACCAGGTCTCCGCTCGAAAAATTTTCCATATGGCTGCCTACGTAACGCTTGCCGTGACCGTGTACAATATAGGTAAGTTCGTATTCGTCGTGAAAATGGTAAGGTGCATCAAACGCCGTCTTTCCGAAGGTCCGGATCAGAAACGAATGTCCGCTGGACGGTTGAAGAACTTCGTAAGAAGCTTTTATCATAGGTTATTTTGGTTTAATAATTGAGAGAATGCAATATAATGATAAAATACACCACCTTTCAACCATTGCCGTCATTTTTTTTAATTACCTGCTGGATTAAATTTGATTACAAACCTCAATCCTATGAGCACGACCTCTCAATTACCTGAGCTAGACACGTTAATTACTGTAAATCAGGATAATATCAACGAATTCCAGGAGAAGGGCCATACTCTTATCCATAGTGTATTATCGTCTGATGAGATGGCTGTTTATCGTCCAGTCATCGTAAACGCCGCCGAAAAGTATAATACCGAAAAGCGCAAAATGGCCGACAGGGATACCTACGGCAAAGCTTTTTTACAGATAATGAACCTTTGGCTTTGCGATGAGGGGGTAAAAGAGTTTGTGTTATCTAAACGCCTGGCCAAAATTGCTGCCGACCTGATGGGGGTTGAAAACGTACGCATTTACCACGATCAGGCATTATTTAAGGAAGCTGGCGGGGGCCCCACTCCATGGCACCAGGACCAATATTACTGGCCCATTGATACCAATAATACCATTACGCTTTGGATGCCTCTGATAGATATTGATGTGGATATGGGTATGCTAACCTTTGCCTCCGGTTCATTTAAAAATGGAGCGGTTTTCGATTTTGAGATATCAGATGAATCGGAATCTGCATTTGATGATTATGTGGCAGAAAAGAAATTCCCAATCACACGTGCGCAAACCATGAAGGCCGGTGATGCTACTTTTCACAGAGGCTTTACCATTCATAATGCACCGGGAAACAAATCGGATAAGATGCGGGAGGTGATGACTATCATTTATGTAGCCGATGGCGCCCGGGTATCAGAACCAAAACATAGCTGGCAGCGAAACGATCATCAAAAATGGCTGATGGGAAAACCGGTTGGAGAATTGATCGATTCGGAATTGAATCCGAAGGTCCTCTGAAATATCGAATAATGAACGTTGAATGTCGAATGATGAAGTAAATAGAGTTACTTCATCATTCGACATTGCGTATTCGATGTTCGATATTCAAAGGTTATTCCGCCATCCAGATCGCATCCAAGAACCAGCCTTTGCTATCGAAGAACAGATCGACAGGTTTGAAACCGGCTTTTTCGGCCATCTGTGCGGTCTGCAATACGGTAAATTTTTGTGATATCTCCATAAAGATATATTCATCCTTCTGGAAATGGATATGCTTGCGGCCAATGGTGACGATCTGGTCATCCTGGCTCACGAGGTAACTTTTGCAAGAACCTGTTTCAGGGTCGTAAGTTGGGTAATGTTCAAATTTCGACAGATCGAAATCTCCGCCTAGTTCACGGTTTATTCTCTCCAATAAATTCAGGTTGAATCTTTTGGTGATACCTTCTTTATCATTATATGCTGCCAGCACAGTAGCCGGATTTTTTTTCAAATCAAAGCCAATTAACGACATATCGCCGTCATTCAGGTGGCTGCGCAGCTCTTTGCAGAAACTGATCGCATCCGGTACCGGCATATTGCCAATGTTGGAACCTAAGAATAAAATCACTTTTCTCCTGTCTGACGCAACTGCCGCTTGTTTAAGCATATCGAAGTACTCGCCGTTAAGCCCATAGATATTTATTCCTGGCAAAGTAACGGGCAGGGTAACATTCAGGTAGGAGATCACATTATCTGAAATATCGATAGGCATATAAGTAAAATCCGCCTTCTCCTTTAACAGGTATTTAAGCAAATAAGTCGATTTCATAGCATCACCGGCCCCCAATTCGATCAGATCGAAAGGGCTGCCATCCGCCATCATGGCTTTACATATTTCAGCCGTTTTGGTCGAAAATATCTCCAGCTCACAATTGGTAGGATAATATTCCTGGCAATTCATCAAGTCCTGGAAAAGCTTGTCGCCTTTGGCATCATAAAAATATTTTGAGCTCAAACGCTTGGGATTCGACCGTAAACCATTAACGACGTCGTCAAAAAACTGGTCAGTTTTAAGATCGACCGGGTTATTCAGAAGTGATTGCAGCATATAAATAGCCATGTTTCTCAGGTTTTTATGTTATTTTATTTAGCAAGACGTATGCCAGTAAATTGCCATTGTAAATTTGTCTGAAAGAAATTACGATATGTGACCCGCCCGTGACCCGGCGAAGTGGCTTCTGACGCACCTCGCAGCACCTGCTGGTTCACCATAAATTTGCCGTTGTATTCGCCTATGGCACCCGGCGCTTTCGCAAAACCGGGATAAGGCAGATAGGCACTTTCTGTCCACTCCCAGCGGTATCCCCAATCAAACTTATTGGCTGCTGCTTCCCATTCAAATTCAGTAGGTAAGCGCAAACCTTTCCACGAGGCATAAGCGTAAGCCTCAAAATAGCTGATGTGGGTCAGTGTATCCTTAGGGTTCAACAACTGCAAACCATTGTAGGTATAATTATACCAGGCGCCGTTGATCTGGTGCCAGTATAGGGGCGATACCACATGGTTTTTGTTCACCCAATCCCAGCCCTCGGCATGCCAATACCTGAAATTTTGGTAGCCGCCGTCGTTGATAAACTCGAGATACTCTTGATTGGTAACCAGCGCCGGACTTATCTCATAAGCATGCAAATAAACTTTATGCCGACCCAGCTCATTGTCAAAGCAAAACCCATCGCCCTGGTGACCAATTTGATAAATACCTTCCTCCATTTTTACAAATGCAGTATCTGCAGGTTCAGCAGGTTTGGGCGAAACATAATCTTTAGAATAAGCCGGGAATAAGGGATTATGCCCAAGAATATATTTGATGTCGGTATATAAAAGCTCCTGGTGCTGCTCCTCGTGATTAAGGCCGAGTATCAGCAGTTCGGTTACATCATCCGATATTTCGCCGCACAGGAATTTGTCCATTGCCTCATCTACGTATTCGCGGTATTTATAGATGTCGGCAACTGTAGGTCGGCTCAGGTTACCACGGTCGGTACGGATCACTCTTGTACCAACGGTTTCATAATAACTATTGAAAACGAAATTGTACTGATCGTCAAACTCCTGGTAGCCCATAAAATAAGGTTTCAGGATAAAAGTTTCAAAAAACCATGAAGTATGTCCCAAATGCCATTTAGGCGGACTTACATCTGCGATGGGTTGTACTACATAGTCTTCTGTTTGCAAGGGGGCGCAAATCTGTTCGGTACGTTTCCGCACCGCTTTGTATTTGTCCGAAAGTTTCATCATTGGTTGCTCTCCAAATACCTTTTCAGGTCTGAAATTGTTTTGATACTGAGTTGTTTTGCCTGTTTTTCGCGCATCATCAGCGCATAGGCATTGTTAAAGCCGATCGGTTTGAGCCATTTGATATTGTACTTTTTCTCAAACCCGCTGGCGACATAATCATAAGTTTTATTCTTATCAGCAGTTAAAGAATCTATAGTTTTTGAAGGGGCTTGCAGGATCGCCAGCAAGCCTGTCCCGGTATATTCAGGATACAGGTCGATCTGGTTATTATTCAGGGCATCAAAACATATTTTGGTACCGCCCAGCCCGGTTTTTGTTGACACGTCATAATCGGTATAACCCTTTATCAGCATGGTGTACATACTTGCCAGGATGTACTGCTCGCCAAATATCTTTGAGCCGATGCGTACAATACCATTGCTGCCGTTTCGCGAAGGTTTTAAAAGGTTGTTCGACTTTAAAAAGTCCGCCGCTACTTTTTCGGGAGTTTGATGTAAATAGTCGGTACAATAATTCAGATCAGACATGATCGAGTCGGTAATCTTACCTGATAAAAGATTGAGCGTTTTCTCTAAATCAGGAAATCGTTTCAAAGCGTCCTCACGAACAATGGGTGCAGCATAATATGGCGGGAATATCTTTTTATCATCGTCCAGAACGATCAGATCATAGGCTTTCAATCTTCCATCAGTAGAATAGCCACTGATAACGTCTAACTGCTTTTCATAAGCCGCTTTATACATCACGGCATCACTGATCACGATGGGGTGAATTTTTAGTCCGTACTTACTTTCCAGTCCCAGATTGCCATCCTGGCGACCCATAAACTCAGGGGTAAATCCGGCTTTGAGTTTACCACCATAGGCAGAAGGAATAAAGTAAAAGGACGCCAATATTAAGATTAAGACGGGCAGTGTTGCAGCGGCGGTTTTAATTTTTTTTAGATTGAGATATTGCAGTCGCGATAATAAAAAATCAAACAGAATAGCCAGTAAAGCAGCGGGTATAGCTCCGGCCAAAATCATATTGGTGTTATTGAGTGATATGCCTCCGAAGATAAATTCACCCAAACCACCTGCTGCGATATATGAAGCCAATGTAGCCACTCCGACATTGATCACCGTAGCCGTCCGAATCCCGGCCAATATTACCGGCATGGCCAGCGGCAGTTCAACCTTAAACAGGATTTGCCATTTATTCATACCCATGGCCATAGCTGCTTCTTTTACGGCTGCATCAACCCCGGTAATTCCTGTGTAGGTGTTGCGGATGATAGGCAACAGTGCATATAACAACAGGGCGACAATGGCAGGCTTTACACCGATCCCCAGCAGCGGGATCATAAAACCAAGCAACGCAATACTCGGAATGGTTTGCAACACTCCGGCTGTTCCCAACACAATGCCTGAGAAAGATTTCCTTCGCGTTATCCATATGCCCAAAGGCAACCCGATAACTACAGCGATGATAAGCGAAATAAAAGTGAGGCCGATATGCTGCAGGGTTTGCATGAGCAACTTATCGCTCTGCTGATGCATAAACTCCCATAAAGTTTGCTGATGCTCATTCATGGGTGCGGCCGTTTTGGTATTTGTAAAATGCGGTTATCAATTGCTCAACCCCTACCGACCGTGTTTCATTTCCGTGAGTGATGTTCAGATGACCGGCTTGCTGAGATTTAAAACTTTCCATCCCTGACCAAACCGATATATCCGCATGCAGATCAGCGTCTCCTGCTTTCTTCGTGTGCGGTAACAAATTCCATATATCCTTAATTCGGACTGCCTTAAACACCAGTTGCAGACGCTGTTCTTTTAAAAAAGATTCGACGAAATGATTATTAGGCTTGAATAGCAATTCAGCAGGTGTACCGATCTGCACTATCCTTCCTTTATCCATCAGGCAAATGCGATCACCCAATTCAAAAGCTTCCTGCACATCGTGGGTTACCATGATGATGGTCTTTCGCTTCAGTTCATCCAAAGCTTTAAACTCAGCGTGGATCCTGGAGCGGGTCACATTGTCCAGTGCGCCAAAGGGTTCGTCCATCAGCAAAACCGGCGGATCGGCTACCAATGCCCTGGCCAAACCCACGCGCTGCTGCTGACCACCACTCAACTCATTAGGATAAGCTTTGAGCTGATCTTTTGATAAATGAAGTTTCTCTATCAATTCAGCAACACGTTTCTCAATTCGCTTGCTATCCCATTTTAACAGTTGAGGTACAATGGCGATATTTTCGGCAACGGTATAATGCGGAAATAAACCATTGTTTTGCAGCACATATCCAATGCCGCGTCTTAATATTTCGGGCGATTGGTCGTAGATATTCTTCCCATCGATGAATACATTTCCGGACGTGGGTTCGATGAGCCGGTTGATCATTTTTAGCGTGGTCGTTTTGCCGCAGCCGCTGGTGCCCAGCAGGATCAATTTTTCGTGATCATCCACCTCGAATGAGATTCCGTCGACGGCCTTGACGCTGCCAAAATGCTTACCCAGTTGCTCAACCCTTATCATGGCTGCTTACTTCTCAAGTGTGATAAAAAGGTTGTTCAACGATTCGGCATACAGCGGATGCGCGAACACGAAATAACGTATTTGTTCATAAGTTAGGCCGCCTTCCATTGCCATTTGCAGGATGGTCATGATCTCGCCGCCCTCCTGACCCAACACCGTTGCACCCAATATCTTTTTTGTTTTCGGGTCGACAACCGCTTTCATAAAACCCCGGGTATCACCTGTCTCAATTGCCCTGGCTACATAAGCCATTGGTAGTTTGGCAACTTTGATCTTTAGACCTTGTTTTTTTGCTTCGGTTTCATCCAATCCCACTCTACCTAACTGCGGATCGGTGAACATACAATACGGTACCAACCTGTCTTTGATGCTCAGGTTTTCGCCCTTTACCAGGTTGCGGTACACAATAGTGAAATCGTTATATGAAATATGCGTGAATGCCGGACCACCTTTTACGTCGCCCAAAGCATAAATGCCATCCACGTTGGTTTCCAGCTTATCATTCACTTTTATAAAACCGTGTTCATCTGTTTTGACACCGGTTTTTTCAAGTGCAAGCACAGCGGTATTGGGTTTTCTTCCCACCGCTACCAGGACGTGTGAGCATTTGATCTTGTGCTCTTTACCATCGGTTTTTATAGTAGCAGATATATTTCCTTTACCAGTTTCTTTGAACTTTACAGCTTCCGAATTAGCAAGTATTTTGATCTTTTCATCTTCAAGGATCTTAGTTAGCTCTTCAGAAACATCCTCATCTTCCCGGGAAACAATTCTGGCAGATCTTTCCAGTATGGTGACTTTACTTCCAAATCTTCTGAACATCTGTCCAAATTCCAGCCCGATATAGTTTCCGCCTATGACAAGCAAATGTTCGGGGACTTTAGTCAATTCCAGTATAGATGTTGAAGTGAGGTAATCGATATCTTTTATCCCCTCGATCTCAGGGATAATAGGTTGACAACCTGTATTCATGAAGATCAGATCGGCTTTCATTTCTTCAACTCTGCCACTGTTTAGCTTTACTAAAATCGTCTTCGGGCCGGTAAATGTTGCTTCGCCAAATATCAGGCTCAATCCTTTGGTTGCTTCAAGGCCTTTTTGACTTCCATTACGAAACAGCGATACCACATCATCCTTCCGTTTCTGGATCTGCCCCATGTTCACCTTAAAGCTTTTGATGTCGACGCCCAGATCATGACCTTTTGTTGCCATGTATGCTGCTTTGGCCGAAGCCACCCAGGTTTTGGTAGGTGTACAACCGTCGTTAACGCAGGTGCCACCCACATATCTACGTTCTATGAGGGCAGTTTTTTTGCCTGATAAGGCTAACTTCTTGGCTAAAGGGCCTCCCGCCTGACCGGATCCTATTACAATTGCGTCGAAGGTTTTCATGTCACTCGTTTATTTTCAAGTGGTTAAAGGATATTACAAATTATTGAATGGCTGAATTTTAGTCGCGGCAGATAAAAAACCTTACAATTTTTTATTGATTCAATATAAATGTAGGACAATTGGCTATAACAACAACAATAAAAAAGCCCGCAAATTGTTTTTATGACTTAATTATCACAGTCTTAGAAAGGCCTGAAATATTTTTTAAAAAATTATTTTAAAACTTGTTCTAAAGCTATATCTTTGCCATCCCGAAACGGAAGATTCTAATCTGGATTTTCCGGATCAAAAAGGCCCGTTCGTCTAGGGGTTAGGACAGGAGATTTTCATTCTTCAAACAGGGGTTCGATTCCCCTACGGGCTACTGAATCATCAAAATTACCCTTGTAAGTGAGGAACTTACTAGGGTTTTTTGTTTTTACTGTCAGAGTTACTGTCAATAAAGATAGGATAAAATCAGTTTAATTTGAT
>Ga0163162_10000045_pt1 | contig 127819 bp, 110 predicted proteins | sample S55metaG_FD_115310 | JGI IMG/M metagenome (GOLD analysis project Ga0163162, IMG submission 115310) | Switchgrass rhizosphere microbial communities from Kellogg Biological Station, Michigan, USA - S5-5 metaG | ecosystem: Host-associated > Plants > Roots > Rhizosphere > Soil | place: USA...
CCCTTTTCGTTTTCGGATGTCCCAGTGGCCGCGCGCTGCGCGCTTGCCACTGGCTACCTTGCCACTGCGCCTCTGGCGCAGACGCATGGATCAAGTTGTTGCAATTGAAACTTGAATCCACCATTTTTCATTTGTCATCCGGTCATCGGAACGACAAGGGCGAATGCCGCCAAGATGGAGTGTCTGCGGAATGAGGTCAGTACCACCACGCGGTAGCGGGTGGGTGACGATACTTAGCTCGCGAGATACGAACCCACGCGCTACCGCGCTGTGGTACTGACCTCATCCAGCCACTACCCGACCCAGGATGATGAAGCTATTTTGGAAAGTTTGATCTAGGTTGGAGCGTTGCGGTCTTGATCGAAATACCCGGATCAGGACGCTCAGTTCCCGCTAACGTCGGAGCGCCCATTATGATCTCCGCGTTGTTCAGTCCCTCAATCACGCGGCCGAAGATTGTGTACTTCTTGTCAAAGGCGGGCTGCCGCTTCAATGTGACGAAGAACTGGCAATTCGCCGTATCAAACGCGCCAGGCCCACCACCTTTGCGCGCCGCGCCGACAGTTCCTCGCTCATAAGGCAGATCGCTAAACTCGCCCGGAACGTTCGGATAAGGCGAATCCCCGGTTCCGTCGTTCGCCGGGTCGCCATCTTTCGAGAGCGGATCGCCGCCCTGGATGATTCCCAACTGTGGGTCGATGCGGTGAAAGGTCGTCCCGTCATAAAAGTGTTCGCCGACTAGTTTCTTGAAACGCTCCACCATCTTCGGCGCGATGTTCGGGTAAAGCTCGATCACAATGCGGCCATAGTCATTCACTTCGAAGACGGCAACCTGGCTGTCCGCTTCTGGCTTGACGCCCGCCTTGACGTTAGCCGGAACTCCGTCTTCAGGCTCTGCATCGAGGTCCTTGGAGCTCTTGCTCTTATCACCGCAACCAAAAGTAAGCAGCGCAACGACGACGCAGCAAATCAATGTTAACCAAAACCCTGGTCCGCAAGACTTTCCGTGCACTATTGATGCCTCCGATGATTAGTATTCGTTTTGCTTAACATCCCCATTCCTCGTGAATGCGCTGGCTGAAGCGACCGCATACTAAAGTTCCGCTACTTTAGAAAAGTTTGCGACTATCCAGCAGGATCGTCACCGGCCCGTCATTTACTAACTCTACTTTCATCATGGCGCGAAAGCTGCCGGTCGCGACATTGCCCAACAGCGCGCGCATTTGCCGGACAAAGAAATCGTACAGCGGTTCAGCAACTTCCGGCGCCGCCGCTCCGATCCACGAGGGCCGCAACCCGCGGCGCACATCACCATACAACGTGAACTGCGAAACAATAAGCGCGCCGCCGCCGGCATCCTTGACCGAAAGATTCATCTTCCCATCTTCATCGTCAAAGATACGCAACGCCGTAATCTTGTCACTCAGGTACGCGCTGTCAAGTTTAGTGTCATCCCGCGCAATTCCGAGGAGGATAACGAGGCCTGGCCCAATCTCGCCTACGACTTCCTCATTTACCGTGACCGACGCGCGCGTCACGCGCTGAACGACTGCTCTCATGCAAATTCGAACCGACTGGGAATCATAATACGAACTGTCTTACTTTTTGGGTGGCCGGCTCGGGCGGATCTCCACCCGACTGGGCAAAGCGCGATCGTCGTGTCGTAGCAGATCCAGCACAACTCGCGCGATGTCCGGCGGTTGCAGTTGCCAGTCCTGATCGGCGCTCGGTTCATCTCCTCCGAAATGTGTGTTAACCGAGCCCGGCATGATGTAGCTGACCTTGATGTTATCGTGCCGCACTTCCTGCATAAGCGCTTCGCTGAAACCGTTCAGGCCAAACTTCGAAGCGTTGTAAGCAGCCATGCGTGGGTGCGGATTTGCGCCAGCCAGGGAAGAAATATTGATGATGTAACCGCCGCCGCGCTGCTTCAAATGCGGAATCGCCTCGTGGCAGCAATAGAACACACCGAACAAGTTGGTTTCCAAAATCGCACGGAAGTCTGCCGCCGGCATCGCTTCAACTGTCTCGAACATGCCAATACCGGCGTTGTTGACCAGAATATCGAGCGCGCCGAATTCGTTTGCCGTGTGCGTGACCATCGCTTTCACCTGTTCGTGATCGCGAACATCGCAGATGAACCCGACCGCGCGCCCTGCGCCGAGTTCATTCAGTTCACTTACGGCGTTGTCGATCTCATTTTGGTGACGCGCGCTGACGCAGACGCTGACACCTTCGCTCACGAGCGCTTCCGCGATTGCGCGCCCGATTCCCCTCGTGCCGCCGGTGACGATGGCTGATCTGCCGTGAAGATTCATCGTGGAAGCGGCTCCCGGAATCTATCCTCCGCCGTTACATTTTCAGCTTCTCTTTCAATCGTTCGTTAACAATCTTTGGGTTCGCCTTCCCCTTCGAAGCCTTCATCACCTGGCCCACAAAATATCCGAAGAGGGCTTCTTTCCCGCTGCGATACGATTCTAACTGGCCGGGGCTGGCGGCAATCACTTCGTCTATCACGCGATCAATCTCGCCGGTATCGCTGACCTGGACCATCCCCCGTTCAGCGACAACTGCGGCCGCGCTCTTGCCCGTGGCAAACATTTCCGTCAGAACTTCCTTACCTTGTTTACCACTGATTGAACCTTCATCAATTAAACGGACCAGCGCTCCCAAATCTTCGGGAGAAACCGGGCATTCCGCGGTTGAGATGCCCGCGGTTTCAAGTTCGCGCAGCAACTCTGATCGGATCCAATTTGAAGCTGCTCGCGGATTGGCCGAAGCGGCGGCCGCGGCTTCGTAATAATCGGAAAGATCACGATCGGAGGTAAGCTGCGAAGCGTCGCTGAATGAGAGTTCGTACTGGTCGATGAAGCGCCGGCGGCGCACCTCCGGCAATTCCGGCATTTCCGCTTGAACGTCCTGGATAAACTGCTCGGTCACCACCAATGGCTGCAGATCCGGCTCGGGAAAATAGCGGTAATCGTGGGCTTCCTCTTTTGAGCGCATCACGCGTGTCTGCGCGGCGCGCTCATCCCACAAACGCGTCTCCTGCGAGACGCGTTCGCCCGCTTCCAACGCTTTAATTTGCCTTTCCACTTCATACTCAATTGCCCGTTGCATGAAGCGAACGGAGTTCAAATTCTTTAGTTCCACCTTCGTGCCGAACCCTTCGCCGCTACGGCGAACTGACACATTGGCTTCACACCGTAGATTGCCTTTTTCCATGTCCGCTTCGGACGCGCCTACCCACATCAATGCGCGCCGAACGTGATTAACGTAATCGTAGGCCTCCCACGACGATCGAAAATCCGGTTCCGTCACAATCTCAGCGAGCGGCGTGCCCGCTCGATTCAGATCGATGTAGGAATAACGATCCACTTCCGGCAATCCTTCGTGAACGTTCTTGCCGGCATCTTCTTCCAGGTGCAGGCGCGTAATGCGGACGGTTTTCGCTGCCCAGTTTCGCGCGTGCCCGCCCGCGTCGCGCTCGGCAGTCATGATTTCGAGCTCGCCATCGGCGGAAAACGGCTGATCGTATTGGGATATTTGATAACCCTTCGGCAGATCGGGATAAAAATAATTCTTGCGGGAAAAGACCGAACGCTGATTGATGCGAAGTCCCAAAGCAAGGGCCGCGCGTGCGCCCAGTTCGACGGCCCGCCAATTCAGGACTGGCAGAGCCCCGGGCAGCCCGAGACAAACCGGACATGTATTGGAGTTTGGTTGATCGCCAAATTTTGTCGAGCAACCGCAGAAGATTTTTGATTCAGTTTTTAGCTGGGCGTGAATCTCAAGCCCGATAACCGTTTCCCAGTTGTTTTTCATCTGTCCTTCGTGACACAGAAGCCCGGCCATCAGGGAGGCTCAAATTCCGTAGAACTGAATGATAGAGCCCTCCCTGAGGGTCGGACTTCTGTGCGGTGCTTACGTCGTTACGGTCTAAGCCATCCTGGCGGCACTCCGGCACGTCGGGCGTCCTCTTCGAGAGAACGCCAACGCGCCTGCAAGCCGGCTCTCGTCGACAGCAGATCATTCAACTGGGCCCGCAGCTGCTCCGCGTCATAGGAATCCGCTACGCCGTACGGTTGAGTCCCGAAAACGTCCGGATAGCCGTTCGCTGTTGGGTAACCTGGATAACCGTACCCTGTGGGCAATCCCGGATAGCCGTACCCTGGATAACCATAGCCCGTGGGATATCCCGGATAACCATACCCGGTCGGCGATCCCGGATAGCCATATCCAGTTGGGGCGCCTGGATAGCCATAGCCGTATCGACCGATGCCGAAACCATTTGGATTACGGCCATAGCGACCGGAACGATCTCCGCGATTCGACGCACGCGAACCACCCGAGCGATTGTCCCGGTACCCTGGCGCTGAATAGGTTCTTTGCCGATAGGGATAATTTGTCCCGCCTATTTGACCGTACGGACCTGTCTGACCGTACGGACCTACTTGACCAAACGGACCTGTCTGACCGATCGGATACGAACTGACCACGCCGCCTAATATCGAAGGAGACGCGCTTGATGAAGGTAGCTCAGCGACTCGCGCTTGCAGAAAATCGATCCGCGCATTCACGTCATACAGTTCGGCTCGGAGGTCGGATGCGCGGCCGCGCCACTGCGCCTCATCGCTCTCCTCCTGAGCTCGCCGCTCACGTGAAATCTCCAGGGTCTCGGCAGATAGCGCCAGTTCACGACGCCGCGTTTCGGCGACTGTCGGCAGACCAAGCTCGCGACGACGCTGTTCGTACGCGACCTCACTCTTCAAACGGGCCTGGCGCGCAGGCTCCAAACTCGCGTTAGTGATAGTGAGGCGGTTGCTGTTCGAAGGCGTGATCTTTACCTCGGGTGCCTCTGTGGGCGGCGCTGCCGTGAGCGTTGTCAGAGCTCCCAGCGGTTGCTGGTTGACGCGCTCGGTGGCAGCGACATCGATGAGCGAAAGCTGCAAAGTCACAAACATTCCCGGCGCGCGCTCGTAGGTCAGCGTTGTTCGAGTCACCGTGTAGTTGGCCGGAATCTCGATGCGCCGTCCGTCGTAGAAGACAAGCGTGTAAGCGGCCGTTAGGACCGGCAGAACAAATACCAGCGCAGCCGTCACCGCTGCGCGAACGAGGCGGACACGCCAACTTTTGCTCACAATCGAAGAGCTCTGAGTTAATGCACAAGCTACTCGCATGATTTGACACCTCGAACTTTCTTGATTTGGTCGGCGCAGTATATCACCGGGCCTGGCGGTGTCCAACGAAACTGGGAAACGGAAGCCGGGGCAGTAGCCCGACCGTCAGGGAGGGCTCTTTCGCTCGCTACTTCCCTCCCTAAGGGTCGGGCTACTGCCCGGTTAAATACCTTGCGTTTCCGGCGGAGCTTTGGTGTACAATCCGCGCCATTCGCGGGCAATCTATCGCAGTTGGCAGGCGGCGCGCGGCCGATTCCCGCTGTATCCGCCAACGTTTATCAAACCCCTTCACAGAGGAGAGAAGAAATCATGGCAAAAACAATTGCTAAGGTTTTGGGTCTGGTGTTGCTCTTAGTGGGAGTCCTCGGCTTCACTACCGTTCTCAAACCGCTCGGCGCGCACCTGAACCCGGCACACAATGCTGTCCACTTGCTCACCGGCATCATCGCTTTGTATTTCGGTTTCGCGGCCACCATGTCTGCTGCCCGCGCGTTTGCTTTGGTCTTTGGAGCTGTGTACCTGCTGCTGGGTGTGTGTGGGTATCTTTTAGGCGACGCCGGCAATATGCATATGTTGCACGTCGGTCCGCTGGAGCTGGGCAACATGGACCACATCATCCATATCGCAGTCGGCGCGCTCTTCCTGATAGGCGGTTTGATGACCCGCAAGGCTTAATGCACAACCTGGCTTTGGCGCGGTGGGGAACGATCCGGAATCTTGCGTGAATGGATCGTTCCCTCCTGGAATTAGAACCGAAGATTCACGCCCGCGCGTCCCATCACTCCCGGCGCGCGAAATCCATTCTCAAAATACTTCGCGCGGAAGAGGTTGTCCGCCCCGCCGAATAACACGACCGTAAGACTGTCGGAGAGCGCCTTCTCGTAACTGCCAAACAGATCTACCTTGGTGAATCCGGGGAACGTGAGCTCCGCGATGCGAAAAGGAAAATCATTCTCGAAAACCCGCGAGATGTAGTCGCCGGTTCGATTCAACTCGGCGCTGACCAGCCAACCCCGGTAGCGTTGCGCATACGAGAGCGCGAAGAGGTGTCGCGGAACCACGAACTCAGGTTGCAAGCCTCGTGTGGGCGTAACTCTCACACTGTTGGTAAAAGTGTAGGAAGCGCGTAGATTCGCGCCGCGAACCGGCGTTGCTTCGAAATAAGTTTCAACTCCACGCGACAATCCGCCGGGCCGGTTCACGTAACCACTGAAGCGTCCCACTCCCAGAGGATCCACCAGGAAAAATGAATTGAACTCGATGGCGCGCTGCAAGTGCGTGTAAAAGTACGTCGCGCCAAAGCGCACGCGATCATCGGCCACACGCTGGTCGAATCCGGCATCGACGCTGATCGATTGTTCCGCGCGCAGAGTAGGGTCGCCAAATCTGCTGAAGCCGATCCCGGAAAAGGTTCCCTGCCCGAACCTTTCAAACAACGAAGGCGCGCGAAAACCGTTACCTACGTGGGCCCGCAACTTCGTTCCGCTGGCGGGAATGAAATAAGCGATCGACGCATCGCCGGTAATTGACTTCCGCGGAGCGATGGCGCTGAGAAAGCCGGGCCGATCGGCCGCGCTGATGCGAAAGAACTGACCGCGCACCCCCACGGATATCTGCAGCCGATCGTCGAGCAGGAACAGTTGCTCCTGGCCAAAAACGGCAAACGTGCGCTGGCTGTCGGTCGTGTTGTTCACCTGACTGAATGAAGGCAGCGCTGATTGGAACATTGATTCGTGTTCCAGTTCCATTCCCAGAGTCAGCAAACTGACTCGCCCCGTCCGTAAATTACCGCGCGCCTCGACCGTATCGGTCTTACCGTTGTTAACGCTGACGAAGGGAAAATCACCGAAAGGATAAAAGGCCGCGAACCGCGGATCGATGGCCGGACCATTGTAATTACGCCGGTCCGAAGACACGTGCTGGTAGGCGACCGAATAAGAAATTGACTCGTTTAGCCGTTGAGTGAACCGCACTGCGCCCACCAGCAAACGGTTTCTACGGCCCTGATCCGGATTATTGAAGTCCGGCTGAAAGGTTACACCCGCCACTGCACGCGGGAATGCTTCGGCGCTGGTGAACGCGGTTGGTAAGGCGAAGGGGCTATCATTTCCTCGCGCGTTTGCGATGGTGCCGTAAAAGTTTGCGCCAATCGTAATTGAGGGTGTGGCCTCAAATTGAAAACGCCCGGCGCCGGCCGTATTGCCATACTGGTCCTCGCCATCGACGCCGCGGCGCACATCGATCCGAGTCAGCCCGACGCTGTAGCCGGCGCGTTCGCCCAGGCCGCCCGCACTCTTCAGCCGCCCGCGAAAAATTCCGAGATTGCCGCCGTCAAAACCCAACTCAAAATGCGGCTTACCTGAACCGTTGCCCGGCAGGAGATTTACCACGCCGCCAATCGCGTTCGATCCGTAAATCGAAGAGCCTGAGCCGCGCAGGATTTCCACGCGATCCAGATTAGCCGGGACCAGGTCGGTGATGAGCGAGACGGCTGAACCATTAATATCGCCGGCATCGCGCACCCGCAATCCGTCCAACAGAATCGCTGTGTCAAAAGTGCGCTGCCCACGCAGCCGCATAGTCGTTAAAGCACCCGGCGAACCCTGTTGCTGCACGCGCAAGCCAGGCGTGCCCCGCAAAGATTCCGCCAGGGTTAACTCACGGCGCGACTCGATCGTTTGATCATCTACTACGCTGATCGCTTTGGAGACTTCATCTACCGGTTGCGCCGTTCCGGCCGCGGTGATAACCACCTTCTCGCTGAGCGAAGCGACGGAAAGCGTGACGTCGTGCGTCAACGTTTGACGTCGCTGCAGCCGAACTCTGTCGGCAGTAGAAGCCGCGAATCCTTTCGCTTGTACCTCCAGAAAGTAGTTGCCGGCCGCTAAGTTCTCGAAAGTGAATTTTCCTTCCGCATCAGTTGTCGTCGAAAGGCTGGGGCCGGTTTGCGACGTGAGGTGGACGTCTGCATCTTTAACGCTGGCCCCTCGTTCGTCCGTGACTCGGCCGACGATGGACGTCGCGCTCTGTGCTGAAGCGACTAATGAAAGGGAAACAAAGAAGACCAGCAGCGCGATTGTGCCTGCCAATCTCCTGGTTACGGAGTATCGTGCCTGGACCCTGGAAAATCGTTTTGAGTTATGCATTTGTAGCTTCTCCTGCCCGTCGCAGTGCGAGCTGAAAAGGACGACGAGCAGGTTTCCTGACTTGCAGTGTTCGAACGATTGGAACGGACAAAGAAAGCGCTAATCGCAATCCTGCCGGTCCCTCGCTCTTCGGGCGCATGTACCTTCCCAGGAATGGTCCCAGTGGCTTAACACATGCGCTCACTACTTACAGTTGCGCGGGCAGTGATGGTTTTTCACCGTCTTCCCTGACTCTTCATCCGCGTTGGTTAATTGTACGAGTGGCCCTCAGTGGGCAACCCTTATCTCCTAACAAGATCTGTGAAACAACCAGGACGGCACGGAGGGCCGCCCCTACAGATGAACTGGCGTGATTCGTGGCGCCCCGCTCGTCGGGTGCGCGTCCACCAGCACATCCATTTCAAAAACCTGATGTAGCAATTGCGATGTCAGCACACTTTGCGGCGCGCCCTCGGCCAAAGTCCGCCCGTCCTGAATCAGCAGAATCCGGTTCGCAAATTGCGCGGCCAGGTTAAGATCATGCGTCACTACAATTGCGCTGGCGCCATGCCGATCACAACGGCCGCGAACCAATCGCATCATCGTGGCCTGGTGAGACAAATCCAAATTCGCGGTCGGTTCATCCAACAGAAGTATCTTTGCCTCAGTCGCCAGGGCGCGGGCCAACACCGCGCGTTGTCTTTCTCCTCCCGACAGTTCGTTCATGGGCCGATTCTTGAGCTGGCGTAACTCCGTTTCCTCCAACACCTCGACGGCAACGGCCAGATCGCGTTCAGTTTCCCAACCCCAGGCACTGGCGTGGGCCCAGGCGAATCGGCCACCGAGGACAAACTCAATCACTGTCACCGGAAAGCGCAGATCCGCTTCCTGAGCGACCACGGCAATCCGGCGGCTGGCGGCGCGCCGAGAGTAGGAACGCAAGGGCGCGCCATCGAGCAGAAGATTGCCGGACGCCAGCGGCAAAGCCCCATTCAACGCGCGCAGCAGCGTTGATTTGCCCGCGCCGTTTGGCCCGATTATCGCCGTGATTTGACCTGGCTCAGCGCGCAGTGAAACTCCTGACAGCGCGTTGCGCGTTCCGTAGTTCACCGAGATGTCCTGGGCCTCTAACATGATTCAACCAACACACCGGCATCGCGCCGCTGGTTATCCTCGCTTTAACAAATAGATGAACAGAGGTGCGCCAATCAGCGCCGTAATCGCACCGACGGGCAGTTCGCGCGGCGCGATAATCGTACGGGCGGCTGTGTCGGCCGCGATGACGAACAACGCGCCGGCCAGTGCGGCCGCCGGTATCACCAGACGGTTGTCACTTCCTACCGACAAGCGAACCAGATGCGGCACCACCAGGCCAACATAGCCAACCGATCCACTGGATGCGACCGAAGCGCCAACTAACAGACTGGCGGCGACGAAAACTGTGAAGCGCACGCGACCAACTTCAACGCCAAGATCGAAAGCGTCACGCTCGCCCAACATAAGTAAGTTCAACGAGCGGGCGTGCAGCGCAAGCGTCACGGTGCCTACAACTGCTGCGATCAGCGCCACTGCCAACAACCCTTTGGTGGTGCCGGACAAATCGCCGAGCAGCCAAAAGGTAAATGCGCGAATTCGCGTTGCATCCATCAGTGTCGTAATAAAGACAATTGCCGACGACAGGAAGGTGGTCACGATGACGCCAGCCAGAATCAGACGTTCGGGCGACGTTCCGGTACGTCCGCGCGCCAGCCGGTAGACCACCATTGTGGCTGCGAGAGCGCCGGCGAAAGCCATCAAAGGCCGGCTCCACTCGTGTGCCCCAAAAAACACCAGTGCGGTCATCGTGCCGACTGCGGCGCCGTTCGAGATTCCCAGCAAGTAAGGCTCAGCCAATGGGTTCCGCAATAGCGATTGATAGCCGGCGCCGGCGGCAGCCAGCGACATGCCGACCGCAGCCGCTAACAAAATCCGTGGCAAGCGAATATCAAACAGAATTGCGCGCTGCTCTGCAGTCAGGCCAGTGGAGGATTGACCTCCGGTAAAGATTGCGCCCAGCGCAGCCGCGATCGGCAAGCGCTCGCTACCGATGACTGACGCAACCAGCAAGACGACGATGAGCGCGACGAGCAACCCAGAACAGATCATCAGCGTGCGCTTCGGAGTGGCGCGTCGTTGCTGAAGCGTGTGTGCAGAGTCTTTCATGCTGGCAAGAAATGTAGTTCTACTTAAATGACTGCGGATGTAGAGCACGGGCAATTTGCTCTAGCCCATCAACCAGACGTGGTCCAGGTCGAGTCAGATAGTCTCCGTTTATCTTGTATACCCGTCCGGCTATTGCCGCCGGCGACTTGTTGAGGGACGGCGCAATGTCGGCGTTGGCGTTCCCGCCCATTGATTCGGCCGACGCCATCACGATAGCCTCGGGCCGGGCGGCGATCGCTGACTCCGCGCTGTAACGAGGCCACGCTCCCGGTACGTCGCGCGTAACGGATTCACCGCCAGCTCTCTTGATTAAGTCGGTGACAAACGCATCGTGGCCGGCCGTATAAAGCGGCTCAGCGGCTAACTGGAAGAACACTCTGACTGTCTTTGCGCTCTTGACGCGTTCTTCGACAGCCGCAGTGCGCTTTTGCAAATCGTTGATGACGCGGGTCGCTGAATCAGTCTCTCCCAGGAGATCTCCGATTGATTTTATTGACCGCATCACACCTTCGAGATCGTGTGGGTCAGTTACATAGACAGCAATGGACTGGTCGTTAAGTTGGCTGGTGAATGCTTCGAGTTGCGATGCGGTTGAAACAAGTATCAGTTGCGGATGAAGCGCGATGACCCGCTCAACGCTGGGCTGCAGCGTGTCTCCGACCTTCGCGATGGTTTTTGCGGCTTCCGGATAATCGCAGTAGGTTGTGTTTCCCACCAGCCTATCGCCGGCGCCTATAGCAAAGACAATTTCCGTGAGATTAGGCGCGAGGGTAATTACGCGGTTGATCTTAGCCGGGACAAGGACGGTGCGGCCTGAGTCATCAACGACTTGTCGAACATTGGCCGGCTGGGAATCGGTGTTCGGGACGCGCGAACAGGCGCCTGTCAGGACCATGGCTGATAATAGTGCTAGCCAAATAATCCGCTGCGGGCGTTCGATAATGTTATAAACGGAAAACAAAAATCCCGTCGCTTCTGCCTGCGAAAAGGACAGGCTGGCGACGGGACGATGCGAAAGAAGCGTACCCGTGTGCGGCCTGAACACCTTTACGCGAGGCGTTCAAAAGGCTGCGAAAAACTTGGAGCAGGTTCCTGGCTCGGAGAAAATTGTTCTCCTTACAGTGGCGCGACCGCGCGGGGTTTTCACCCGCTTCCCTATTCTCCCGCGGCGAGCGGGAACTCAAAGCTTTTTGCTGGGAAAGAGCGTTAACACATTTCCTGTACGTGACGGCGTGGAAATTACCACTTACGTTGATGCAAGGCAAGGCCTGCGCGACTGCGATCCAGAATCCAGAAAACACAAGTCCGATTCTTAATGAAACCACAGTCACAGCCACCGGCAGCTAACGACCAATCACCCGCGGCCTCGGCGTCGCCGCGCGCGAACCTTCTTCTATTTGGAGCTCTCGTGGCACTGTTCGCGGCCGTCAGATTTTGGAGACTGACTGCATCCTGCTTGTGGTTCGATGAGATTTTCAGCGTCCATGCCGCACGTCACGGGTGGACGCAGATCTTCTCATTCGTGGCCGCGGACCTAATTCACCCACCGCTATTCTATGTACTGCTAAAAGTCTGGATTGGCATTGGCGGTGAGTCGCTGCTTTGGTTGCGGCTCTTTCCCGCGCTTACCAGCGTCGCAGCCGTCCTTCCCTTTTATTTATTGTGCAGAGAATTCAAGCTCACGCCACATCAGCGAAACCTGGCCCTCTTGCTACTCGCCGTCAGCGGCTTCCTAATCAAATATGCCCAGGAAGTACGAATGTACAGTCTGCTGTTTCTTCTTTCAGTAACCTCACTCTACCTGTTCCTGAGATTTCTGGATGCAAACGTTAATCCAAGGCGGCACATCGTTCCCCTTACTGCAGTCAACCTGTTGCTCGTTTACACGCATTATGCCGGGTGGGCCGCGGTCGCTCTGCAGATCGTCGCGCTGCTCTGGTTAAAACGCGAACGATTGCGCCTGTTCGCTGCGAGCCTTGCGCTCCTGTTAGTGGCGTACCTTCCCTGGCTCTATGAGTTGAAGCGAGCGGCGGTGGCCGGTAGGGGGCTCGCGCAAAATATCGGATGGGTCGCACGGCCCGGCCTCAGCGAGATCGTGCAAAGTTTGACGGCAATAAACAGGCCGTTCTGGTTTAGCCAGAGCAGCGCGGACGTTTTCACTGACCCCGTAAGCACTCCGCTGGTCATTCTCCTCTTGCTTTTTCCTTCGATCGTCTTTGGCGTGCAGTTGGTCAGAGCAGGAGATTATCACCACTGGAAGTTTGCCAGACTTCGCACGGCGCTTCTATTCGCTTTCGCACCGGCACTTTTCTTTTTCGCAGCAAGTTGGATTCTCCCGCAGTCGATTTGGGGCACACGTCACCTTATTATTTCGGTGGGTCCGTTTGCGATATTGACGGCGGTCGCGCTAATGCTCCTGCGTCCCTACTGGATCAAAGTTAGTGTTTTCCTGCTATTGGCGTGCTGGTTTTTGCTGGCAGGTCTCGTCTCACTTATCAGCCCGGCACCGCAATTCATTTGGTGTGCCTGGGAACCGCTGGGTCAGGAAATGGTTCGCGCCGAGCCGGATGCCAACCGCGCAATCCGGGTATACGCGTTTGAGGATCTGGTGGCCTATCACCTTTGGTTCGGATTAAATGCCACCGCCAACTCCAGGGTCAGAGTGTCGGTTATCAAGGGCACGCCAGGTCTGACCGAAGACGCAGCGTATTTCCTTCCCCGGAGGTTCGACGACATCGCCGTGACGAATCAACCGGACGGTGATTCCTTCTGGATTGCGTTCCGCGACCGGCAGTGGAACGAATCAAGTCCACCACTTAACCTTTTCATAAATCGAGGCTACCGAGCGGGCCCGGTGCTGGAAAGAAAAGCACAGGGAGTAAAAGCATTCCTGGTACGGATGCAACGTGAGTAGACGCCAAACGCCGACTTGGCTGTCTGGTTAGTGGTCAAGTAAGATTGCCCGTCGTTTGCAAACTGAAACAGAAAACAACGAATAATGATTAAGACTGTTGAGTGGACCGATCAGGGCGTGGTCATGCTGGATCAGCGCCTCCTGCCGAATGAAGAAAAATACCTGACCCTGCGATCTTATGAGGAAGTCGCCGAAGCAATAAAGAAGATGGTAGTCCGCGGCGCGCCGGCGATTGGGATCTCTGCTGCGATGGGATTAGCGCTGGGCGCCAAACAATCCGTGGGAACTTCTGTTGCCGATCTCGAAGACGATTTTAACTACATCTGCAAAGCCATGGGCCAGACGCGGCCGACCGCTGTGAATTTGTTTTGGGCAATTGAGCGGATGCGAGTGGCTTTCAAGGCAGCTAAGAGTCGCACTCGTCTGGTAGAAGACATCAAGCAGGCGCTGGCGGATGAAGCCATCTCGATTTTTCAGGATGACCTGAAATCTAACCGCGCATTGGGAAGTTTCGGCGCTGAGTTGATTCCCGACAACGCAACTGTATTGACACACTGCAACGCCGGCGCACTTGCCACGGCCGGTGATTATGGCACCGCTCTCGGCGTGATCCGAGGCGCTCGCGACGCCGGCAAACGGATCGCCGTCATCGCCGACGAAACCCGCCCGTTCCTGCAGGGTTCACGATTGACCGCCTGGGAACTGGAGAAGGACCACATACCCGTGACTTTAATCACGGACAACATGGCCGGCCATGTAATGAAGGAAGGGAAAGTCGACGCGGTAGTAGTTGGCGCCGATCGCATCGCCGCCAACGGAGACACGGCGAACAAGATTGGGACCTACATGGTGGCCGTGCTGGCGAATCGTCACAACATTCCGTTCTATGTCGCTGCGCCGATCTCGACGATTGATCTTAGTCTGACCAGCGGTGAGCAGATTCCGATTGAGGAGCGAGACGCACGGGAAGTAACTCATGTTCGCGAACAACGTCTCGCGCCGGAAGGCGTGCCGGTGCACAATCCGGCCTTCGATGTGACACCGAATGAACTCATCGCCGCTATCATTACCGATAAAGGCGTGGCTCGAGCACCTTTTGTAGAAAGTTTGCGAGGTCTGGTCGAGGGAAAAGAATCTGCTGCCGGTTAAGCCCCGGCGACGTTAGCGGCAAACCGACTCTGCTTCCACCAATCAATAGTCAGTTGCAAACCTTCGCGCAACTGTACGAGCGGCTCGAAGTCCAGATACGCGCGCGCGCGCGAAATATCCGCCAGGCTGTGCAGAACATCTCCGGCACGGGGCTGTAGGTAGTTTGCCTCGACGTCTTCCTTACCAGTCAGAGTTTTCAATTCCTGCAGCACTTGATTCAAAGTCGTTTGCCGGCCGTTGGCGATATTAATAACTTCGCCAATTCCCTTGGTCGTTTCCGCGGCCCGCAGATTTGCATCGACGACATTAGCAATGTGGGTAAAATCACGAGAGTGTTCGCCTTCGCCGTAAATCACCGGCCGCTCGCCGGTCAGGAGCGCGCTAATGAAGCGAGAGATTACTCCGGAGTACTGGGAACTCGGATCCTGTCGAGGACCAAAGACATTGAAGTAGCGCAGCGAAATCGTTTCCAATCCGTAAACTCGCGCAAAAGTCTGACAGTAGTATTCGCCGACGAGTTTTGCTACGGCGTAAGGTGAGAGCGGGTCAGGGCGCATATCTTCCCGCTTCGGGGATACAGGCTGATCGCCATAGGCCGAGCTGGAGGCCGCATAAATAATCCGCCGCACGCCTTTTTCCCGCGCGGCCATGAGCAGCGATAGCGTCCCGTCGACACACGCAACATGGGTTTCCATCGGATCGCTGATCGAGCGCGGTACCGACGGAATAGCAGCCTCGTGAAAGACTAATTCCACATCTTCGAGCGCTCTGCGGATTGCGTCCTGATCATTAAGATTGGCCTCAATAAAATCGACGCTCCCGCCAATCTCCTCGATATTCTCGCGGTGCCCGGTGGAGAGATCGTCAATCACCCGAACCCTAACTCCCTGGCGCTCCAGCCCAGCGGCAATATGCGATCCTATGAAACCGGCGCCTCCAGTGACCAGAGCTATACCCGACAATTTCATCGCTGCTACCCTTTAGATTTTTTACGTCCGGCTGGAATGAAAGTACTGAACCTCTGAAGCTAAAGCAACTCGCGCCGAATTCGCCAAAGCGCTATCTGCCGACACCAACATATTCAAAGCCAAGCTCTCGCATCGCTGCCGGCTCGTAAATATTGCGCAAGTCAGCGATTCTTGGCGCCTTCATTGAATCGCGTATGCGTTTCATGTCGAGCGCGCGAAACTGGTTCCACTCGGTAATCAAGACCAACACGTCTGCACCACGCGCCGCATCATATTCGTCGGTTGCGTATTCAATCCCCGGCAAAATCTTGCTCGCAGCAGGCATGGCGACAGGATCAAAGGCCCGCACCAGTGCGCCTTGTTGGACAAGGCCTCTGATAATCGCCATCGCCGGCGCGTCGCGCACATCGTCCGTCTCCGGCTTAAACGCAAGACCCAAAACTGCGATCGTCTTGCCGGGCAGGTCCTTAACCAGTTTCTCAATTTTCGGAATCATCGCCATTCGCTGGTGCTCGTTCACTTCGATCACAGTCTCAACGATTCGCGAAGGGGCGCCGGCCTGGCGCGCAAGTGAAGCCAGAGCCATAGTGTCTTTGGGAAAGCACGACCCGCCGAAACCTGGGCCGGGATGTAAGAATTTGGGGCCAATGCGCCGGTCCATCCCGATCGCGCGGGCAACGTCGTGGACGTCACAGCCGACCTGATCGCACAAGTTGGCAATCTCGTTTATGAAGGAGATCTTGGTCGCCAGAAAAGCGTTCGCCGCGTACTTGATAAGCTCGGCGCCTTCCAGCGAGGTAATAACGAAGGGAGCTTCAATCAGATAAAGCGGGCGGTACAAATCGCGCATTATCGCGATCGCTTCTTCGTCACGACTACCGATCACCACGCGATCCGGCCGCATGAAGTCATTGATGGCAGCGCCCTCACGCAGGAACTCCGGATTCGAGACAATGCCAAATCCAGTCGGTGTCTTCTGATGTTCCTTGATTAGGACTCGCAGTCGTTCACCCGTTCCGATTGGTACCGTGGACTTGGTAACAATCACCTTATAGCTACTCATGTGCTCAGCTATTGAACGGGCTGCCGTTTCGATATAACTAAGATCCGCAGATCCATCTTCTCTGGGCGGCGTGCCAACGGCGAGAAAAACTACCAACCCTTCATCAACGGCGGACTGAAGATCTGTGGTGAAACGGAGGCGACCGGCCTGCGTGTTTCTGGAGATGAGTTGCTCGAGCCCCGGCTCATATATGGGAATTTCGCCGGCAGACAGGCGGGCTATCTTTTCCGCGTCGACATCGACGCAGGTTACGTCGACTCCAAATTCTGCGAAGCAAGCCCCGGTGACCAAGCCTACATAGCCCGAGCCAATAACCGCAATATGCATTCTGTGATTGTAACCTTGAGGAAAGTATCGATAACTAGGCAAAACCTTGCGGGCCACGCGGTAACAAGTATCGCGTGACCCGCAAGGTCATAGGCCATCAACCGGGTGCAACTGTTGGCACACGGCCCTGAAGATGGTCAGGGAAAAGATTTACCTCGTCGGACTGATTACCGTAACGGTGCCGCCGAAGTTCAGGTCATTGTTATCACTGCGTCCAGCCAGGATAGCAGCCGCCACCGCGCCGCCGGCAGCCAGCAGCAAAGCTGCAAGCGCGCCGCCACCGAGATGCCCAAAGCTATCGGGCCTGGTCAAACGAGTGCATCGCGTTCCGGGAGCAGCCGTACCGGCCGTATCCTGATTTCCCGCTGCAATCTGCTTGACGCTGCCACCGGCATTGAGCTGAACCAAGCCAGCCTGCGTCGCAACAATAGTGTTTCCGCATTCGACGTCGACGGTAAAAGCTGCCGCCTGGGCCAAGTCCGCAACCGCACTACCATCTTTGGTCGTTACCGTAGCGGCAACGCCCGCGGAGGTAGAGACTCGAACTCGACCGGCATCAAGCATCGCCGCAATACCTGAGTCACTAAAGCTGAGCTTCACGCTGGAGTTTGGCAATAACTCGACGCGGCCCAGTTTCCCCAAGCTCACTACGGCACTGCTGTTGGCAGCCGTCGCAATCGTGCTATCCGAAAAAACTGTAGCTCCGGAAATGGCAGTTTGGCCATTGACCGTAACCTGGCCCGAGACGGTGAGCTCGCCGGACGGTCCTTTTTGCCCTGGCGCGGCCAGCACCACCATCGAGTAAACACTCAAGACGGCGACTGCTAAGCCGAACGCGATGGACTTACGGCTCAAATTTCTGCTGATCATTACTTTCCTCCCGTATACTGACTAGTTGTAGAAGCGCCAACTTCTTGAAAAAAGGCATGTTTCCCCGCTGTGGGGTCGAAATATCTCGCCCTTTTTACACGAATCGCAGCCCTGTGTCAACAAGCAAATGCGCTAGTTTGCGCCCAAAATTAATGGTAACCGGACTGTGGGCACAAGATAGCACGCACCCCCAGAGTAGTCCAGAGGTTTTTGCAAATAAATGTGTCGATTCGGCGTTTCACCCGTCACGAAATCCTTTCGACAGGCGTAGCTGGCCAGGCGGGGTATGGTGACGTTTCAATCGTCCGAAGTCACCTTCGCGAAATAGCCCTCCGGGGCCGAGTAGCCGGATTATTGGCGCGAGGAGCCGAATCCGGGGCGGGACTTCCAACATCGCCTTTTGCCTTTTCGATTAGATCAGCTTGCTCGTATGGCGTAAGCCTTTCGAAAATATAGAAGGCATCTCCTGCCCGCTCCACTCCGAGGAACCGGAAAGTGTTATTGAGTACGTGGTTAACTTGCAGAGTTCTCACGGCCGGCGGCCTTTCAAAGATGTTCCGCATCTCGTCAACCGTTACCGCTTCCAGCTCGGGAATGTAATCGTTTCCTGAACTCCTCACGATTCGTAAGGCCATTTGTCGCAGCGCGCGAATGCGGCTCGAGTTTCGGCGGTAGTACGCCCGTGTGACCTCGCGCCGGTTGGCGCGGTCGTCGACGACTTCCTGCTCGTTCCGCAGATACCCCAAGTAAGCCCGCACGACTGGTCCAAATTCCTCCGCAGAGCCGGACGAGCTTTGGCTCGCTGCCGCGGGCGCCCACAGCAGCATGAGCAGAAACGCCATAAGGCCAGCCGCCTTTGTGCGCGCGCCATGTGATTTCCGAACCGCGAAACCAAGCCGGGTAGTCATGTTTGTCATACAGAGCCGGACTGCGAGCAGAGTCTGCAAATTATAAACCAAACGGGCGGAACGCATTATTGCACCCACCATTCAGCAGTGTTACATTTCTCTTGAGATCGTCACTGTTATGGAAAAAGCGTTAGATCCATCCGGGTTTTTCGGGTCGCGAATTGCCCTGGGAGTATCCGGAGGGATCGCTGCATATAAGGCGGCTGAGATTTTGCGCGGGTTGCAGCGTGCTGGTTGCGACGTGCGCGTGGCGATGACCAAACATGCTTGTGAGTTCGTTCAGCCTCTCACCTTCCGGGCGCTTTCCGGAGCCTATGTTGTAGTGGACGATTATTCGCCGGATAATCCTGATCCGATCGCGCATATCACGTTTTCGCAAACCGTTGACCTCTTCGTTGTAGCCCCTGCCACCGCTGACATCATCGCAAAATTCGCTAACGGAATAGCCGACGACTTTGTCAGTTCTACCTATCTCGCCTGCGCATCTCCGATATTGATCGCGCCGGCGATGAACTCTGTGATGTGGAACCACCCGGCCACGCAACGGAATCTGCAAACGTTGCGCGCTGATGGCGTAATCGTGCTGGAGCCGGACGAGGGCGAGATGGCCTGTGGCACGATCGGACCAGGACGCCTGAGCGATCCGGAAAGAATTGTGAGTCGCGCGCTTGAGATCCTGCGGGTTTCACCGTCGCGTGCGATTCAGGATCTGGCCGACGAAAAGGTATTGATAACTGCCGGAGCCACGCGGGAAGAAATTGATCCAGTGCGCTTCATTTCGAACCGTTCGTCCGGCCGCATGGGGTTTGCATTGGCCCAGGCTGCCAGGGCCCGCGGCGCGGAAGTTACAGTTGTTTCGGGAGTAACTTCAGTACCACCGATTTCAGGAGTTCAACTGATTAGAGCAGAATCCGCCGAGCAGATGCGAACGGCGGTGATGAGGGGGTGGCCGAGCGCTTCTGTCTTCATTGGCGCCGCAGCGGTTTCTGACTACACGCCGGCGATGCGCTCTGCAGAAAAACTAAAGAAGTCGGAAGGCTCAATGACGATTGAGTTAAGGCGCGCGCCTGACATCCTGAGCGAAGTGGCCCAAGCCCGTTCCAATGGTCAACTCGTAATCGGTTTTGCCGCGGAAACAAACGATGTTCTCGCAAATGGGCGAGCGAAACTTGAGCGTAAGAAGCTGGACGCCATTGTCGCCAACGATGTGTCCCAACCGGGCTCGGGTTTTGATTCAGAGAACAACGCAGTCACTATTCTGACTGCGGATCGCGAAGTTGACTTGCCACTTATGTCAAAGATTGACGTCGCGCATAAAATCGTAGATGAGATTGTCAGGTTACGAGACAAACAGAAACAGGCTTCCAGGGCTGGCGCCGCCACCAAACGTTAGTCGCAGCCTGCATCTATCATTCGAACGGAATACCAGGCCTCTTAATGACTACCGAATCGGATAGTTTACTCAAGATCGTCGAAGACACGGCTGAATGCTTCCGTTACTTTCAGGAACTGGGCGTTGACGGCTTCGACAGTACCGAATCGACGACAAATCTCGGAGCTGAAACAGTCAATCATCATTCAAACTTAGCTACAGTCCAACCATTACGCTCAGCCAGGCCGACCAAGCCAGGGCGAGTTTCGTCCCCGCCGCAAAACCACCCAGCGCCCCAGGATTTTCTCTTTGAAGATGCGGGCCCCGCGGCGACAAGCATGGGCCTCGCGTCTTCGACGGAGACTCTCGAAGAAATCTGGGCTGACATTGGCGACTGCACACGGTGCGTACTTTGCGAGGGGCGAACCAATGTGGTGAACACCCATGGCAGCCGCACCGCGCGACTCATGTTTGTCGGTGAAGCGCCCGGCGCTGATGAAGACCAACAGGCTCGCCCGTTTGTCGGCCGTGCCGGGCAGTTGTTGACTAAGATCATCGAAGCCATGGGATGCAAACGGGAAGACGTGATAATCGGAAACGTGAATCGATGCCGGCCCCCGGCGAATCGCCAGCCCACGATCGAAGAGGCAGAGATTTGCAAACCCTTTCTGTTACGCGAGATTGCCGTCGTCCGTCCCGAAGTGATCGTGGTGATGGGCAACACAGCGATGAAGAATTTGCTGGATACGCGCGAGGGTATTACTCGCGTGCGCGGAAAGTTCCAGGACTATCACGGCATCAAGGTAATGCCGACGTTTCATCCCGCCTATTTGTTGCGCGACCCTTCCAAGAAACGAGAGACCTGGGAAGATATGAAGAAGGTGCGCGAGTATCTCGATAACTCCTCGCCGAAACCCGGTGTGCGGTAAGATGCCGGCGGTCGCCACAGAAACGCCGAACGCTTCCGCACCGCAGTATGCCCAGGTTGCCGTCCCGCTTCATCTGAATCAAACCTTTACTTATCGCCTGCCTCCGGCGATGCAACTCGATGCCCGCGTAGGTTCGCGCGTGCTGGTGCCTTTCGGCGCGAAACCAATTACCGGATACATTGTGGGGCTGCTGAAGACGTTGGATCCGAAGGAAGATCTAACGGAAAGCGAAGTTAAGAATGCGCTCACCTTGCTCGATGCTGAGCCTTTGCTCACTGCCGAAGTCCTCGAGATAACTCGCTGGGTGGCGAATTACTACGCGGCTCCATGGGGCGAAGTCCTAAAAGCATCTTTGCCCGCCGGCATCAATGCCACAGTCGAACAGGTTGTATCCATCACTAAAAGCGGACGGGCCGCACTGGAGAATCCGGGCAGTGGTTCGCTTTCCCGAAAGGGCGCGCTTGGCTTGCGCTTGCTCGCCGACGAAGGCGATTTTGAAATCAGGGCATTTTGGCTTCGCATGGGTGTCGCATCCTTCCCGCAGTGGCTCCGCGAATTGGAACGTGAAGGGTTCGTTCGAAGGAGCTACCGCAGCCGCAGCGACTCATCCGGAACGAAAACTCAAAAGATTGTGCGTTTGCGAGCACCGGAGAGTAGCGATAACGAAGCCGATGTACGGAAGCCCACAGCCCGTCAAAAGAGCGTTCTCGAATGCCTAAAAACCGGCGGTGACAAGCAGACACTCTCAAGCCTGTTGCTGCAAACCGGAGCCAGCCTTTCTACCGTTCGCAGTCTCGAAAAGAAAGACCTGATCGAAATTGTTGATGAGGAGGTGCGACGCGATCCGCTTCAAACAGCGGCCCTTCCCGAGCTTGAGGATCTGGAACTTACTGCCGCCCAAATCAGCGCGCTTGATTCGTTGCTGACGCAAATGAATGCCCGTCGTTTCGCGACGTTCCTGCTGCACGGAGTTACTGGCAGCGGCAAGACGGAAATTTATATCCAAGCGATGCGCGCGGCGCTGCAGCGCGGATGTTCGGCGATGATGCTGGTGCCGGAGATTGCACTTACGCCGATCCTGTCGCGACGGCTGCGTGCAAGTTTCGGCGATCAGATCGCGCTATTTCATTCGACGCTCACCAAAGGCGAACGGTTCGACGAATGGTCCCGTCTCAGACGCGGCGAGGCTCGCATTGTCATCGGCACGCGCTCGGCGGTTTTTGCTCCCGCGGAAAAACTCGGCCTGATCATCATTGATGAAGAACACGACACCTCTTACCGGCAACAGGATTCGCCTTACTACAACGCGAGGGACACCGCCATCGTACGCGCCCGTAGAGAATCCGCCGTGGTGGTGCTGGGGTCGGCAACTCCTTCGCTGGAATCTTTTCACAATGCGCAGACCCAAAAATATCAGTATCTGCACTTGCCGGAGCGAATTGCGCAACGGCCCATGGCGCAAACCGAACTGGTAGACATGCGCGCGGTATTCACCCGCCATGGTAAGCCCGCGGTTTTTTCCGATGAATTACTCGAAGCCATCCGCATTACACATGAGCGCGGCGAACAGTCCATGATCCTGCTGAATCGTCGCGGCTATTCCAGTTTCGTCCTTTGTCGCACGTGCGGCGAATCAATTCACTGCCCTAACTGCGATGTGACGCTGACTTACCATCGCAGCGAACGAACGCTCGTCTGTCACTACTGCAACTTTCGCCAGCCCGCGCCATCTGTGTGTCCGACTTGCGAGGGAACGTTCATTTACTACGTCGGCGAAGGTACTGAGCAAATCGAGGAGCAGTTACGTCAGCGCTTCCCCGCTCTCCGGATTGCGCGCATTGATCGCGATTCAACTTCCCGCCGGCGTTTGTTTGAGCAAGCGCTGTTGAACTTCGGCTCAGGCAAACTCGACATGTTGGTCGGCACACAGATGTTGGCTAAGGGTCACGACTTCCCTAATGTGACGCTGGTGGGCGTGATTTCGGTTGATGCCGGATTGGCGTTGCCGGACTTTCGCTCTGCCGAAAGGACGTTTCAATTGTTGACGCAAGTAGCGGGACGCGCTGGACGCGGTAACCTGGCAGGACGAGTGTTAATTCAAACTTACCATCCCGATCACTACGTCTTGCGCCACGCCAAAGCTCAGGACTACAGCGGCTTTTATGCGGAAGAAATCAACTACCGGAGAAATCATAGTTATCCGCCGTTTGTCGTGCTCGGTTTGTTTCTGATTCACGACGAAGATTTGCGCCGCGTTCAGGCTGCGGCCGTGGCCATCAAGAACGCTTTAGTCGAGGCGAACGCGGATCGCGCGTGTCGCATTCTCGGCCCGGCTCCGGCGCCCCTGGCCCGGTTGCGCGGCGAACACCGGATGCAGATTCTGATCAAGTCCCGGAGCCGGCCCGCCTTGCGTCGCATCGCCGATGCGGCCCTGAAACAGGCGGAAGAGTTGGGCCATGATTTAAGGTCAATCAACCTCGAAATCGATCCAGTTAGCATGATGTAGCGATATGAGAAAGGGCGGGGGCAAGCCCGCCTTCCTGACTGCAAGTAAACCTAGCTGAACCCAGGTGCAAGAGTTGGGCGATCATCATCAGCCTCAATTCTTGCGCCGACACTGCGACCCCCAACTTGCAGTAAGGAAGGGCGGCTTGCCCCCGCTCTTTAGTTACGAATATTCGCGGATGCGATAAACTCAGACTTATGAAACTCTCAGAACTGGCCCAGGCAACCGGCGCCCGCGTCGATGGCGGCGATGGCGAGATTGAAATCAAGGGCGCCGCCGGCCTGGGCGAGGCGACCGCCGGCGATGTCACGTTTCTGGCAAATCCTCGCTATACGCCCGAAGTGAAGAGCACCAGGGCCGCCGCAATTTACGCGGGTGAGGAAACAAAAATCGGCCGCGAAGACATAATCGTCTTGCGCGCAAAAGATCCATATCTCGCTTACACGCGTGCCTTAATCCTTTTCCATCCTGAGCCCGCCGTCGCACCGTCTATTCATCCGTCGGCAGTTATCGATCCGAGCGCGCAGATCGCCCCGGATGTCACCATTGGCGCGTTCGTTTCAATCGGATTGAATGTGGAAATTGGCTCGGGAGTTCGAATCCATGCTAACGCGACGATCTACGACGGTGTGCGCATTGGCGCGGAAACAATCATTCACTCTGGCGTGGCCGTGCGGGAACGGACGCAGATTGGCGAACGAGTCGTGATTCACAACAACGCGGTAATTGGCTGCGATGGTTTCGGTTACGCGAAAGATGAAAGCAAGCGCTGGCTGAAGATTCCGCAAACCGGCCGGGTCGTGATCGAAGACGACGTCGAAATTGGCGCCGGCACAACCATCGATCGGGCTTCAGTTGGCGAAAGCCGAATTGGCCGCGGCACAAAGATCGACAACATGGTCCAGGTCGGACACTCGTGTACTGTGGGCGAAGATTCTCTGCTGTGCGCTCAGGTCGGATTAGCGGGAAGTTCTCATGTGGGTAATCGCGTCATACTTGCCGGCCAGGCCGGAGTCGCGGGCCATCTCAAGATTGGCGACGATGCGGTACTCACGGCCAAAAGCGCCACCAGTCATGACATCGAGCCGGGCAAAATGATGTCCGGCAGTCCGGCGTTTGATAATCGCGATTGGCTGCGCTCAACGGCGGCCTTTAGAAGACTGGGAGAGCTGCAGCGGACGGTGCGGCAGCTCGAGACAAGGATCAAGGAATTAGAAACCAGGGGAGAAGGTAGCGGCTAAGGAGTTTGTTGACTAAGTTGAAAGAGCGGGGGCAAGCCGGCCTTCCTAACTGCAAGTTTAGTGTGTTGAGCTTCGTCACCTACTTGCAGTTAGGAAGGCCGGCTTGCCCCCGCTCTTTTGAGATCCGCTCTTATCGAAAACTAAGTCACAGCGCCGCCGTCGACGATCACAACTTCGCCATTCATGAAACTATTCCGTTCGCTGACCATGAACGCCGCATATTCCGCCAGTTCTTCCGGCCGGCCCATCCTGCCGCTGGAAGCCCAAAATGAATGCATCTGCAGCAGACGTTCGGGTAGCTGCTGGGCCAACTCCGTATCAAAGATTCCGGCGGCGATCGCATTTACGCTAATGCCAAACGTGCCGGCCTCGCGTGACAGACATTTCGTGAATCCAATCATCGCCGCTTTGGAGGTCGCGTAGTGAACCGCCGTCGGCAGCGCCCGGATCGCGCCGATGGAAGTGATGTTGAGGATGCTTCCCTTCCGCTTGCGAATCATCTGTTTATAAATCGGCTTGGTGACGGCGAACAGACTATCAACATTCGTGTGTATGACTTCGTCCCACGCGCGGTCGGTCGTGGTCGCAAAGTTATCGCCGCGATTTATGGCCGCGTTGTTTACCAGAATGTCGATGCCACCCCACGTCTCAACCAGTTCGCGCGTCATTTTCTTCAAACCCACGCGATCGGTGACGGAGATTTTGAAAGACTGCGCCCGGCGGCCATGGGCTTCGATTTTGGCCCGCACTTCATCAGCCAAATCCTCGCGCGTGTTGTAATTGAAAGCGACATCAGCGCCTTCGCGAGCGAACACCTCGCACAGCGCCGCGCCAATCCCGCGCGTGCCGCCGGAAATGAACGCTCGCTTTCCTTCGAGTAAAGAACTCACTTGAATGCAGTCTCCCGAAAAATGCCCGCTCAACAGGCAGCGGGCTCACACAGAACGATCCGGCCGTATCCTTTGGGGCGCGGACCAGGTCGAATTATGAAAACTAATCGATGAGGGATTAGAACGCGAAAGGATGAGTCCAGTCAAGAACCGTGCAGATCAGGCAATCCGTTGTTCAACGACCAGCGCCTCGTCGGCGGTCATTAACGAAGTGGGAAGCAGAGCAGTAATCTCTTCAACGATGTGCCGGGTCGCATTCGGAATCGCGATGCCCACGGTAGCCGCACGCATCGCGGCGTAATGTTTCGAATCTTCCAGCATGCGGCGCACTACCGGCACCACATCAGCAGCGCGGTTCAATAGAATCCCAGCGCCGCGTTTGACAATCAAATTTCCGGCGCCCACTTCCTGCGGCATCGGCGCAGTGGTGGCGTCGGCAATGATCGGCACATGACAGGCGAGCGCTTCAAACGTCGTGAGCCCGCCGAGTTTCGAGATCATTACACTGGCTGCGCCCATCAACTGCTCAACGTGATCTGAGTAGCCAATGACCTTGATGGGAAACTTCGCGTGCGAAGCCAGTTCTTCCGCTTCAGTGCGTAGCTCTTCATTCTTGCCGGCCAAAAATATCGCCTGCACATCAAGCTCGCCCCGAACCAGCTCGCGAAATATTTGCGGAATGTTCCCGCCGCCAACCCAGCCGGCATTAACAAAAACCGTGAACTTTTCCGGATCCAGGCCTAACGCGGTGCGAGCGACGCGCGCCGTTTGTTCGTTCGGCAGGTCGAATTTCGGATGCACCGGCATCCCCGACACCTTGATGCGCTCCGGCGCGATCCCGTAGTCGATTAACTGCCGCCGCGCTTCATCGCTGGCGACCAGATAGAGCCGGACATCGTTGCAGGCCCAGCCCTTCCAGAAACCGTAACAAGGATCTGTTACCACTGTGACGAGGGGAATTTTGTCGGCGAGTTTCAGTTCTTTCAATACGCGCGCCAACGCATGTTGCGTCAGCGGGTGCACGCTCACAACCACGTGTGGACACCAGCGCTCAAACAACTCCTGCACGTAGCCAACCGTTCGGCGGTAAAAGAAGTCGCGCGTCTCCGGGCGAAATCGATTGACCGCCCAGTAGAGATACTTCATCCAGTGCTGTTTGTTTTGCAGCACCCAATTGTAAACCCGCACCAACTTTTCCGTAATTGCGTGCGACTCTTCAACGGCCCGCACGATCCGAACCGCATAGGATTGCCCGGCAAAGAATTTCTGCACTCCGGCCGCGATCGCAGCCGCGGCCGAACGATGGCCGCCGCCCGTATCGGACGAGATGATCAGAATCTTGGGAATGCGTTGTGGTGTCACTTTCGCGCGTTCTCAACTAGCTGTGGTTTGAAGTAACCAGAAAACCCCCGGCGCTTACGCTCGCACCGCGACGCCGTCAGCCTCCGGCTGGCCCTGTTCAATCGCCTTACGAGCTTTCTTCATCTCGCGCTCCAGCTTCTTGATCTGAATCAAGTGTTTCGGGTTGAACGGCAACGACGGGTAATAACAATTTGATTCGTGGGTGCAGAAACAGCCATCCGCGGCCTGCTTACGACGCGCCTTCATCGCCGGTGACAGCCAGAGGTCCTGGAAGTTCCAATCGTGGTCGCGCAGGTTCCCTATCGGCGCCAGGTTTTCACAGGACGAAATCGTGCCTTCATCGTAAATCACGGCGCCCGCGGTTCCCGCGTAGCAGGTAAGTTGGGCCTGCTGCGTTTCCTGGGTCTTTGTAATCAAGCCATGCATGTAAATGTCGATGGCGGCTTTGAAGAAGCCGGCGTCGCCGCCGTAGTTATTCCGGATCGCAGCATGACGGGAATCGTCGTCAATCATCTGCGCCAGACGGGCGTAGCGGGTATGATCGATGTCCAGCTCGATCGGATCCGCTGATGGTGGACGGATGTAATTAAAGTTAACCTTGTCGGGTTTGAGGTCGTACTTCAGAAAGTCGTACCAGTCAAAAATCGTATCCTGATTCGAATGCATGAAGCAGGTGCAGGTTTGAATATCCAGCTTTGGCCGGTCCTTCTTGATCGCCTGCAGTTGTCGCGCCGTGTCGAGGGCGATGTCCCACGAACCCGGCTTCTGGCGAATCTTCTCGTGCTGGTCCTTCAGCCCGTCAATTCCGAGCGCCACGGTGACGTTCAGGTTCGGACATTCATCCAGGATGCGGACGATGTCCGGGAAAATACGCTTCTGAATCTGTCCGTTCGACATCACGTAGACAGACTCCAGATTGTTATTGCGATAAAACGAACCGACGATTTCCGGCAGGTCCTTGCGCGTGAAAGGTTCACCGCCGGCAAGAATCAGCACCCCCAGATTGCCACCCAGCGTTTGCGAAATGCGTTCGATCTCATGCGTCTTCATCTGCAACTTCTTGCGCGGGCGATCGTCGAGTTCGTCCGTGAAGAAACAGTGCGTACAGCGCATATCGCAGACCGACGTCACCAGAATATTCAATAATACCGGGGCAAAAGGCTGGCCCAGTGCGAGTTTAGAATATCGTTTTAGAAGTTCCCGAGTCGTGTAATCCATAAAGCCTCTTAAAAATAAATCCCGCAACTGTACGGGAGAGCAGTGGATAGTATCACAAAGTATGCTGCGCGCCCTCTAGGCTGGGCACCTATGCTGCGCACCCTCATCCCCAGCCCTTCTCCCAAGGGGAGAAGGGAGAATACGCGTCAAACGTTTTTCGCATGCGACGCACCCTCTACGCTGCGCACCCTCTTCCCCGGCCCTTCTCCCACGGGGAGAAGGGAGAATACGCGTCAAACGTTTTTCGTATGCGACGCACCTCTACGCTGCGCACCCTCTTCTCCGGCCCTTCTCCCAGCGGGAGAAGGGAGATACCTGACAATTTCCCTCAGCACGCCTTCGGTATTGTTCAAAATTTGATTGTTTGTGAGTCGAAGTACGCGCAAGCCCCGTCACGCTTCTGATCGTGATGCCAATGCTCATTCGGTTCGTGTACGGGCCCGTCGCACTCCAAAACTAACTGCGCTTCATGACAGTAGAAATCAGCAATGTAGTCACCGAACTGATGCTGCCGTCTGAATTTGAAGCCAAGCAATTGACGATTACGAAGAACTTGCCACAAGAGAGTCTCGGCCGACTTCTGCTCTCTGCGCAGCTTACGTGCGAGTTCGATTAATCCGGCAAACTCGTATCCTCCGCGGTATTGTCTCAGCTTGCGAACCATGCGCATCCTCCACTCTGTATCCACCCTCTCCCTCTGGGAGAGGGTGGGGAGAGGGCCTTGCCCGAGTACGGCAGACAAACGAATTGACGCCGACCCTCGATGGGTCGGCGCTTTGCACCCCCGGTTTAAAACGCAATGCTGTCCCGCTTTGCACAGCGAGAGACGCTATTTAGGATGAAATTAGGCGCCACGGTAAAGTAGCGGCACTGCACTTGAAGGATCAGGGGCTAGAAAGAGGCTTTGTAAGTCAGCGAAGGTCACCCCCGAACGTTAATCCCCAACGCCCGCATTCGCCGGTAGAGATGGCTCCGATCTACGCCCATCATTTCGGCGGCGCGGGAAACGTTGCCTTCGGCTTCGGCCAGTTTGCGCTGGATGAATTCGCGATGGTAGGCCTCGGTGGCGTTCTTGAAGGAAGGAAAGCGGAAGGACGCCGCCGGCGCTTCTTCGGCGCCAAAGGGCGGTAAGTCGGCGGTGGTAACTTTTTCGCGCGCGCTCATAATCACCACGCGCTCGACCGTGTTGCGCAGTTCGCGCACGTTTCCCGGCCAGGTGTAATTCTGCAACGCGGCCAGCGCTTTCTCGTCGAAGCGCTTTGGCTTCTTACCATAAGCCGCACAGAATTTCTTATTGAAGTGGTCGATCAGCAGCGGCACATCCTCCAGCCGCTCGCGCAAGGGCGGAATCTCAAACGGAATCACGTTCAGACGGAAGAAGAGATCGCTGCGAAAACTTCCCAGCTCCATTTCCATGTCCAGGCGCCGGTTCGTCGCCGCCAGAATTCTGACATCCACCGTGATCGGCGAATTGCTTCCCACCGGTTCGAAGCGTTGCTCTTCCAACACGCGCAGCACTTTTGATTGCACGCGCGCGCTCATGTCGGCAATCTCATCCAGGAACAGCGTCGCGCCATCAGCCAGTTCAAATTTTCCTTTCTTGGCAACGGTAGCGCCGGTAAACGCCCCTTTCATATGGCCAAAGAGTTCCGACTCCACCAACTCTTCGGGAATTGCGGCTGAGTTGACTTCAATAAATGGCGATCCCGCGCGACGCGATTGCGCGTGAATCGCTCGCGCGACCAGTTCTTTTCCCGTGCCCGATTCCCCGGAGATCAGAATACGACCATCGGTAGGCGCGACCACCGCGATTTGTTTTCGCAGCGCGCGCATCACGACGGACTCGCCCACCATCGCATACTCTTCGTTAAGCTCCGCTGCGAGCTGCTCATTCACGCGTAGCAGTTGCCGCTGGCGCAAGGCGTTGCGCACCGTCAGCACAGTCTTCTCTATCGAAAGTGGCTTTTCAATGAAATCAAATGCGCCAAGTTTCGTTGCGCGGACCGCAGTTTCGATGTTGCCGTGCCCGGAGATGATTATCACCGCCGCGTCCGATCCTGCTTCGCGCAATTGCTTCAGCGTTTCCAACCCATCGATTCCTGGCAGCCAGACGTCGAGCAACACGCAGCCGAAGGCTCGCCGCTGCAGTGCTTCCAGGCATTCTTCACCGGTCGCCACGGCCTCGGTGCGAAAACCCTCGTCGCCCAGGACCCCGCGCAACGTGTCGCGAATCCCGCGCTCGTCGTCGACAATGAGAACAGCTTCAGACATATGGTGCGGCAGGTAGTTCGATAATAAATTTTGCGCCGTGCGGTTCGTTGACCTCGGCCCGAATGCGGCCGCTGTGCTCGGTGATAATGCGATGAACAATCGCCAGACCCAGGCCGGTGCCGCGCTCGCGCGTGGAAAAGTAAGGCTGGAAAAGTTTTTTCAAATCTGCCGGCGGGATGCCTTCGCCCGTATCTGCGACTTCCGTGATCAGCGTGTCGCGCGCCGCGTCATGTGAGGTGGTGATAGTAATGCGACGACCGTTGCCGGAGCTACTAAATGCTTCGAGCGAGTTGTCGATCAGATTCACAAACACGCGGCGCATCTGTTCCTGGTCCAACACTCCTTCCGGCAGATCGCTCGCGAGGTTCAGCCGCAGCTCAGCGCCGTCGGTCCGATCTTCGTAGAGCGCCACCGACTGCTTCACTACCTCGTTAAGATCGCCTAACTCTAATTGCGGATGTGGCAAACGGGCAAAGCGAGAAAATTCATCCACCATTGCTTTCAAACTAGCGACCTCCCGAGAGATCGTAGAAGTGCATTCTTCCACCACCGCGTTGACGCGCAAGCGCTCGTCACGGTCGCCATTGCCGTTTGCGTTACCGTTTGCGGCGGCGTTCTCATTAGCTGACACTTCGCTGCGAAAATTCCTGGCGATGCGCTCCGCAGAGAGCTGGATGGGCGTCAAAGGGTTCTTGATTTCATGCGCCATCCGGCGCGCAACCTCACTCCAGGCCGCGGCGCGCTGAGCAGCCAACAGCTCGGACAAATCTTCCATCACCAGGACCACGCCGCGCTTCCCATTCGCCGAACTGCGGAGGGCGGTCGCAGTTAAGGCCACGGGCAGCGCGCCTGCCTCAGGTGAAAGCCCGCGGCTCAGCTCGGTCTGTTCACTGGCGCGTCCAACGCGGCGCGCTCGTCGTAACAAGCGGTCCAACAAAATGCGATCGTCGGCATTGATTACGTCCGCCAGGCCCATGTCCTTATTTGCCGCCGTAGTCTGGCGCAGCATCGTGGCGGCCGCCGCATTGATCGTAGTTACATGATCGGTCTCGTCCAGTGAAATAACGCCGGTCGACAGCGAATCCAACACGGTCTCAATATAATTTCGGCGCTCAAGCAACGCGAGGTTTTTGACTTTCAACTGCGCGGCGCCCTCGTCAATGTGGCGGCGGTTGTCTTCCAATTGCCTGGTCATCTGATTGAACGACTCGGCTAGCAGAGCGAGTTCGTCGTCGGCCACGGTGGTCACGCGGTGTGCGAGGTTGCCACGCGCGACTTCATTGGCAGCTTCGGCCAGGCTCTTGATCGGACTCGCAATTCCTCGGGCCAAATGAATGGCGACCCAGGTTGAAGCGAACAGGAGCATCAGTGTCATCAGCCCCAGGGTTGAAAGACCCAGCAGCCTCACCTTGCGTTGCCGGTTGACCAAATGTTGGTATTCGCTTTGCGATCCGGAAATCGTTTCGTTTAAACCCAACTCGCCGCGACGGGCCGGCACCGTTAACAGACGGGTGTTGTTGTCGTCGAGCGGAATCGAGACTAAATCGAACCCTTTGCCATCGGCGAGATTGTCTGTCACATTGCCGGATTGGTGCGCCCGATCAAGGAGGTTGGCAACCTCGGCCCGACCCTGGGCCGGCATATCTGACTGAGCTTTGGCAATTTGGTTTCCATCGCCGCTGATAATCTCAATTGCCGCGAGCTGGCCCGTGGCAACCAGCCGATCCAAAGTTTGTTGTCTGAGTTCCGGAGGCTGCTCGCGAATGATCGCAGCCATCAGCGTCGCCGAAGCGCGCATGTCTTCGATCTGCCGCCGGACCGCTTCCGACTGAAATTCTTTAGCTTCCTGAAAAACTTCCTGGGGAAAATTATTGAACCATTTTTCCAGTGAACGATTCAGAAAGAGATATGAAAACGCCGCCATCGCCGTAATCGGCAGCAGACTAAGCGTAATGAAATAGACGAGCAGACGCGTTTTGATTTTCGAGCCAAGCTGCCGCTCGCGCCGTTCGCGCCGCAACTTGAGTACGCTCCGCACGAGAATGAAACTGAAGACAATGAACGCGGCGAAGTTCAGCGAAGAAAGCGCATACAACAGCAGCGTGTCTGAGCCGGTGTCGGGAGGGACCACCGCCCAAAGATTGAACACTTGTTGGGCCACAATGACGGCCAACAAAAGCAGCACGGTGCCGCCCAGGATCCAGGGCGCGGAACGACGCCGGTGTGGCGCTTCCGCCGCCTGATTTCTCTCACTGGTCTGCGAATGATCACTCATGAAGGAGGCACTCATTCAGGGCTATAGCCAATGGACGAGTTTAGCATACGAGCGAATACACACAGAGCCGCTTGCGATCGCCAGCTGATGCTATCATCCGCGGAGTTTTTGCTGATCCGACATGTCCGCGACAAAACAACAGCACAACCTCGGCGGTTTAGAATCCCGAACCAGGTGTTTTCAAACACCAACTCGTTGCACTTCCAACTTGAACCTGCGAAATGAAAACCTCTAACCCCTTTTTGAATAAGGCAGGCCGTCTGCGCAGTGGATGGCGACTCGGAATCTTCGTTGTTGCTTTTACGATTCTCGCCGCGCTGATCGAATTTGCGATCGTAGGGACAATTTCGCTCATTGCGACGCGTCCGCTGGGGGTGATACTGGCGGGCTTTCCCGGCTTCGTTGTACAAGCCTTCGTTCTCTTATCGGCCGCCACGCTCGTCGGCTGGGGTTGCGGCGCGTTGCTTGAAGGCCTGCCCTTAAAGGCACTGGGTTGGGCCACGCATCGGCGATGGCTGCGCGATTTTGCCGGCGGCTCGATCATCGGCGGCTTGTCACTGATAGTTGCGGCCCTGGTCGGAATGATTGGCCGTGGCTTTCACTTCAGCTTCAATTCATCAAGCTCCGCCGGCGCGATTGGAACCTCGCTGTTGATATCAGCACTGGTGTTTATCGTAGCCGCGGCAGGTGAAGAAGCTCTGTTTCGCGGCTATCCGTTACAAACCTTGACGCGGGCCCGGCTGGCCTGGTTGGGAATCATGCTGACCTCACTTCCCTTTGCCGCGGTCCATCTCTCAAATCCAAATGTGGTGCGCGGCGTGACGTTCGCGAACACCGCGCTGGCTGGTGTTTGGCTGGCAGCGGCCTACTTGCGAACGAGAAGCCTTTGGTTCCCACTCGGCGTCCATTGGTCCTGGAATTGGACCATGGGATCGGTGTTGGGATTGCCGGTTAGCGGCATTACTCAATTGTCACCAGCGCCACTCGCACGGTTGCAGGATACCGGCCCAGCCTGGTTGACCGGCGGCGCGTATGGGCCGGAGGGCGGCGCGGTTTGCACGATCGCCCTGGTGTTCTCTCTCGCCTTTATCTGGTGGGGACCCTGGTTCCGACCGGCGGAAGAGATGCTTAAGTTCACTGCCGAGGCAATTGAGAAAGAGGAACAGCAGGGGGGGAGCGGAGCTAAACCACCCTTTCCTACTGCGGGTCAGCCAGAATAGAAACTTTTACCTCCCCGCGTCGTTAACACTTCCATCAAATCTCCCGTCTTTACGGTGTCAGGCGAAGCGCATCAACTGATCAGGGTGAGCTGCCCGCGTTTCCATTCACCTTGAAATCCGAGCATCGATCAAGTAAGGCGGACCCCAATCACGCTAACCATGTACGAAGTCCAGGCCATAGCGAATAATCCTCGAATGACTCGCCAGCGGGAAAGCCAAACCACTCCGCCAGCCGAGACTTCCCCGGAAGCCTTACTCGTTCGGGCCGTTCTCAATGGAGACCGCGAGCAATACGCCTGTCTTTACGATCGGTACGCGCGGATGGTGCACGGCATCCTGCTGGCGCGTGTGCCGCGAGACGAAGTGGACGATCTGGTGCAGGACATATTTCTCCACGCGTTGAAAAAGTTGCACACGTTGCGCGACGCCGCCGCGTTTGGTTCCTGGATTGGCATGATTGCCAGAAACCGGGCCATGGATTTTCACCGGCGAACCGCTGCCACAGTGCCGCTTGAAGATGATGCGCCGGGTGGTCCGGAATCGAGTGGGACATTCGCACGCCAGGTGCTGGAGATGATTCGCGCTTTGCCTGACGCTTACCGCGAAACGCTCGTGCTGCGATTGGTTGAAGGAATGACGGGACCGGAAATTGCCGCGCGTACGGGAATGACCGCTGCATCGGTCCGTGTGAACTTGCATCGCGGCATGAAGCTGTTGCGGGAAAAGCTCGGATTTAAGGAGTGCTTATGAGCGATTACTTGTGGGACCGATCCGGCGAACCGGACAAAGAGATTCAGGAGCTGGAAGAGTTGCTGGCGCCGCTTGGCTATCAGCCGCGCCCGCTCGAGATTCCTCTGGACGTGAAGATCGAACCACGCCGGCGGTTTGCGCCGGCATTGGCAATCGCCGCCACAATCGCACTGGCCGCGCTGGCGCTGGGTTTGTGGTTTGCGGTCAAACAGAGCGCGAACCTTTCGCCCTCAAAGGCGAAGGCGACAGTGCCACAGCAAAACGACGCGCCCGCGCCTTTGCAATCACCAACGGTGCAAAAAGCGCCATCTATCGAACTGGCCAAGGACGAAATTTCCCCACCCGTGTTGCCTGAAAAGGCCGTAGCTAAACGAGTGCCGCGAAGAGAACGTCAGGCGCCGATTCAGCCATCGAACCGGGAAACCATTGCCCGCAACGACGCGGAAGTCGGAGAGGCCGCCAAGGAACAGTTAATGACTGCGCTGCGTCTCGTGAGCACGAAGCTGAACCACGCTCAGAAGAAAGCGCAGAGCGGATATCCCGAGAATCAGGTTCGGAACCACAAAGTAGGATGAAGGAGCAATCATGAAATCTATTTTTCAAACATCATTGAAGGTCGCAGTTATCGCACTCGCACTGTTGCTGGGAATAGCGGCGAAGGCAAACGCCCAGAGCGGCAAGATCGAGATGGGCCAACTGGATCACCTCGCGGCCAAGGCCAGCGAAACCGTGGACGTGAATGTCGATGAGCGCCTGTTGCGACTGGCTCTGCCGTTTCTTTCCGGCAAAGACCCGGACGAAGCCAAGGTCCGTGACGTGATCAACGGCCTGAAGGGAATTTACGTCAAGAGTTTTGACTTCGAGCGCGAAGGCGATTATTCCGCCGCTGACATTGAAGGGATTCGCGCTCAACTTCGTAATCCCGCCTGGGGTCGAATCGTCAATGTGACGAGCAAGAAAGAAGGAAACATTGAAGTTTATCTAATGACGGTAGGCTCGAAAGTGGAAGGTCTGGCAGTGCTGGCTACCGGTCCGAAAGAAGTAACGATTGTGAATATTATCGGCCCGGTGGATCTGGAGAAGTTGTCGCAGCTGGAAGGCCAGTTTGGCATCCCCGATCTGGGAATCGAAACAAAGGCGAAGACAAAGAACTGATATTGCGCATGGCTGTCCGGAGCGCTGCCGACATTCGGCAAGTGCATTCTTCGAGGTAAACAAGACAGGGCTTCATCATGATCAGTTCCCAATCTTCAACCTTCAGTTTCATGACGCGAATGCGGCACGCAATCCCAGGCGTGATTGTGGTATCGCTGCTAACTGCGCTTATCGGGCCAACATCCATTGGTTTGACCAGCGCGAAGGGTGACGACTTCGGCGCCGCCGTCAAACTCATCGAGCAGTTCTATAACGTAAAACACCAGAGCCTGCCCTTGCTGGCGCGGGCCGGAATCTCCGCGACCAGGACCGCCATGCGCATTAGCGGCGGCCAGCGAAAACGGCTCGCTGAGATGGGCAGCGTTAAGGTCGCTTTCTTTGAGGAGCAGGACTTCAGCTCGCAGGGTCGAATCGCGGCGTTCAGATCTTCGATGAATGGCGCTCTGGCCGGCTGGTCGCCCCTGGTGCAAACACTGGCGCCGAAAGAGGAATCTCAAACCTATGTTTACCTGCGCGAATTGAACGGGAAGTTTCAGGTGCTGGTGATAACGATTGAGCGCCGGGACGCGGTCGTGGTGCAGGCGACCGTCGATCCGCGGACCCTCGCGCTGCTGATGCAGAATCCGGACGAAATGGGTCAGATGATTACGAACGACGCGACCATTAACGATAACGATAACTAGTCACAAGCGATTCAGGCACAACCCGAGCATGGGCCCTCATAACTCCAGGAGCGAAAATGAATAATCAAATCGAAACGCGAACCGGCAAACAAAGCCAGAGCCATCGCAGCGCCCGCCTTGGTTTCCTTCTCATTCTGCTGCTGGCGGGTCTCGTCACCCCGGCTTCGGCCCAGGAAACCGCCGAGACAATTCGCGTTCATACGCGCGTGGTTTTCCTGGATGCTCTGGTGAAGGACAAGAAAACGAACTCCCCGGTTTCAAATCTGACGCCGGCGAACTTCGAAGTTCTGGATGAAGGGAAGGCTCGCTCGCTGACGTATTTCAGTCGCGAAGGCCAGGCGCGCAAACCACTTTCAATCGTCCTGATTCTGGATGTGCGAGAGGACGGCGCGGGCCGTTTCCTGAAGCGCCCCGAAGTTCTGCAGGTGATGACGCAAGCTTTGGCAAAACTGGGCCCCGGCGACGAGGTTGCGATCCTGGCGGTTGATATTGGGGAAGATGAAAAGCGCGTCTGGCTTTCTGATTTTACCCGCGACCCAGCGGTTCTTACTGCGGCACTCGCCCGCGTCCCGGATTTCATCGGCGAAAACGCGACGCATAACGCCGGCCAGGAAGCACAGAAGGAACCGAAGAACCAAAACAACAGCATCACTATCGGATCGACTGATCCGAAAAAAGTTGAAGAGGCCGCTAAGGAACAAGCCGGCGGTGGCGAACCCGTTAACGTCGAAATCACAAAAGGCAAGAATGGCGCGGTGGTAACCCGGACGACCAACAAGGACGGCACGGTCTCGCTCAAGCGAGTCAGCGGCAGCGGCAACGTTACGGTGGAAGTGGGCGAAGTCTACGATATGGTTGAAGCCGTAAAAGAGTCTACGCGCCGAGCGACGCACGATCGGCCGAATTCGCAACCCGCATTGATATGGTTGTCTGACGGCATCGTTCCCGTGTTCTTCGAAGATCGCGACGCTACCGAACAATTCCTGACGCGCAATAACGTGATCTTCAATTCGCTTACCGTTGATCTGAGAACTCTTTTCAAGTTCCTAATGCCCATTGCGAAGCCGGTCACAGGTTGGATGGGACTAAGCATCTACGGCACGGCGAAGCGCCTGGCGCAGCAAACTGGCGGCGAGGCGATCCGCGTAAACCGGGTGAAGGATTACAGCAGCGGCCTCGAGACGATCATAGGCAACCTAACGGCGCGCTACAGCCTTGGCTTCGCCCTGGCCGAGAACGAAACCGACGACGGCCACTTGCACAATCTGGAAGTCCGGGTGAAGGCGCAGGACGAAAAAGGCAAGAACCGCAAACTGAACGTGAACGCGCGGAAGGGTTACTACCTGACGAATCCCGTGGAAAAAGAAACCGCTGCGGCTAAGGCCCAGTAGGCGCGTCCCTCTGTCTGCGCCGCTCTTTTGGAACCTAGGCGCTCACGCTTGGAAAACATGGGGCGTCCACAGAGGGACGCCACTACATAAGCCGATCAACCTGGTAGGAATATATCGTTGTCCAATTTGATATGTCACAACCTTGGCGACGAGCGTTGTTCAATAGCAGATCAACAGTCTCTTCCTTAAGTTTAATCGCAAAGTCCACATCCAGTGAGGGAGGATCTTCCCGTGTGATGATTCTATGTTGATGACCCCAGGCCGTGCTCAAAAGCTTTCCCAGCATCTTAGCCTGATTTGTAGCCTCTTCCGCTCCAAGATGCGGGTAGTAGACTGTAAGTCCTTTAACAAGAGGATGCTTGCGCGAGTGTATCTTCGATGTATCTTGGACGTTCCAATCGCTGAATCGACGTTCCTGATTTCTAAGCAACTCTAGAATTTCGTCTAGCATCGACCCCTGGTCACGTGGAGCCCCCGTTGACGTTGTTGAGGAGGACTCAGAGTCGTTGCTCGCGGCATTTAGTGCCCTCTCGAGCTGGGGCCAGAACATGTCAAAATTCTCCTCTAACAACTTGTCGTTTAATGGCTCCCCGCCAACACCTTCAAGCCGCCTATTAATTGTCTTTAACAATTGAAGAGTGTCTTGTCTCTTAGCAACGGTATGCTGGAATTTCCCCAACGGTTGTGGAACAGCCCCAGGGGTCAAACCGTGTAGAAATGTCCAAATCAGCGCGTCCTTGGTCTTCGACAATGCGCCGGCCTCAAAATGGATCCAAGTACTGTCTAAATTTTCAGGTGTTAGACAAATGATTCCAAATGATGTGTCTTCTAAGACGCTGTCTATCTCCCCACTCCACTTTGCACCCTTATCGATTTCAGGCGAGTAGAACGGTTTGACTGCTTGAATGATGCGTGGCAGCCAGTCGTTCAGAGCTTCTGCTATTACGCGACTGCGAGGACCGGACCAACTTAGAAAAATTTTCACCAGGACTCACCTTGGGGTTGGAGCGCTAGAGTGATTTGCTATCGCTGATCGATGGGCACGTAAGGAACATTCCGAGGCCCAACATATTCCGCGCGCGGGCGGATGAGTTTGTTGTTGGCATACTGCTCGAGTATGTGTGCCGTCCATCCGCTAATGCGGCTAACAGCGAATATCGGCGTGTAAAGATCGAGCGGAATTCCCATCATGTAATAGGTTGAGGCGGAATAGGCATCTACGTTTGGCAGCAGTCCCTTCTCGCGCTTCATCACCTCTTCCAGCTTTGCGGTCATGTCGTACCACTTGGAATCGCCCTTGCGTTCGCCCATCTGCTTCGAGAACCGGCGCAGGTGCGTCGCGCGAGGATCTTCGGTGCGATAGACCGCATGGCCAAAGCCCATAATCTTCTTCTTTTTGGCGAGCGCGTCCTTCACATAACTCTCAACATTATCAACGCTGCCAATCTCCAGCAGGATTTTCATGATTGCCGTGTTCGCTCCGCCATGGAGCGGTCCGGAAAGAGCGCCCAAAGCTGCGGTCACAGCGCTATACATATCGGCCAGAGTTCCCGCGACCACGCGCGCGGTAAAGGTCGAGGCGTTGAGCTCGTGATCGGCTTGCAGGATTAGCGCCACGTCGAGTGCGTGCGCATCGAACTCATCGGGCATTTCACCGTTCAGCATGTAAAGAAAATTGGCCGCGATGTTCAGTTCCGGCTTGGGCTTGATGGGTTCGCGGTGATTCCTTGCGCGATCGATGGCGGCCACAATGGTGGGCAAGCGAGCCGTCAGCCGCGTCGCAACCCTGATACTTGCTTCGCGCGAGAGGTCTCGTGACTCTTTATCAAAGAACGCCAAGGCGGACACGGCCGTTCGCAGCGTGTCCATCGGCTCAGCGTCGGTGGGAAAGTACTTGAATACTTCCGCCACCCATTCCGGCAATTCGTACGACGCGGCCAACTGCTGCCTTAACTCATCGAGCTCAGCGCGGTTGGGCAGACGCCCGTTCCAGAGGAGAAAAACTACTTCTTCAAAGGTCGAATTATCGGCGAGGTCGTGGATGCTGATGCCTTGGTAGATCAGCTCCCCTTTTTCGCCGTTCACATCGCCAATCGAGGAGCTGGCGGCAACTACGCCCCGCAATCCTTCCGAAACTACCGCCGCACTCGCCGGCTTGCCATTGTTCATCATTCGTGTCCTTTTCGAGTTTGATTGAAGATATCAAACCGACTTGGGCGTGACAAGTTACGAGCCATAATTGTCGATAATAATCAAAAAGGTAAATAACGAATAACATTTATCCATTCGTCGTTTTCACTACAAGTTATCATTAGCTCCAGGTCTGCAAGCGCTTGATGAACCTGCATATTGCGGGGCACAACGAAGAGTCCGGCGATATTCGTACCATGGACCATTAAGTGGGCCGCATGCGTCGGCATCGTTCTGCGGTCGTGTGTGACCATGATGCGCCCCTTTTGCGCTGCCCAGATCAATAACTGCTGGTCAGTCGCTTTATTCATTCCGATCTCAAAGGCTGTCACAGCATCAAGACGCGGAACGCGGCGTATCAATCCGCGTAGTATGTCATGATCAAAGTCCTGGTCTATTAACAAAGCCAACATTCGTTTTTACTTCCCGAATAGTCTTTCTTCTGTACCTCTCCTCGCCTAGTTATCGACAGCGTCTTCTTTGTACCTGTTCACCTGTATTTCTGCCAACGAATTATCTATGATTTATTTATGACGCGCAGGAAAGCAGGAGCTTTTGACGGCTTACTCACCAGGGATACCGCAGCGCTTGAACGACCCGTTGCCGTTCAACCCTATAGTTCCTTCAACAAATTCAGGATCGAAGACGGAAGAATAAAAATCAGCCCCGAGGCAAAGAGAGGTCTGCTAATTACTCCTTCCAAAGGAATGCTGGAAGAATTTGTCGCCTTGGCTGACGCCGATGAGAACAAGTACTTGGAGTATGCCTGCAGGTGGGGGCTTCTGGAACTCTGCAAGGAACACTACGAGCCGACAAACCACAACTACAACTGCGAACCTATTGTTCCGTCGCGGATGATCGTCCTAGGAACGACGGATAAGGCAGCGAACGAACACCGTAAGACATTACTCTCCGCAGGAGAGCCTATTTGGGCTTGGAGGAATAAAGCTCAATTTGCAAGAGCCCTTCTGAGTATTGCCACCAGGTTACATGACGGAAAAATCGGAAGCGACGAAGATTGGAAGACTCTTCATTTTGATGAAGCAGGGTTTCTGGGATGGGATCACGCTGAAAAACGCAAAGACAAGAACTTCTCGGACATCGATTTTGAAAAATCTCTGATTGCCGACGGGGTGAATACCTATTGGCTCGGAAGTGGCGGCGTTCAACCCAGAGTTTACTGGAAAGCGTCAAGACCGATTATTACTTTCGAGTGCCCCAAACCGTATGGGAAGTTGTTTGCGAATCTGGCGATTCAACTGATGATGGCAATAAGCCAGCTTGATTCGGTAGCAATATGTTCGGCTTGCGGCCAATCTTATAAGCCTCAACGCCGTCCTAAAAACAATCAGCGAAGGTACTGCCCGACTTGCAAAAAATTCGCCCACCGCGACGCCTCCGCCGATTATCGCCGACGCAAGAGTACAGCAGGTTAACCGTCAGACTTTTTCATGTTCGGATTTGCGGGCCAACAGCCGGGCGCGGAGTTCGGCAGAGCTTTTTTGATATTGAGGGTCAGACTCTATTCTCTCTTGCGCTTCATCGCCTTCTGCTTCTTGTCGTCGCAGGTACTCTTCGATAGTTTCCTCATGACTTAGATAGTAGGTAATCGCCGCGTAAATGTCCGCTAGATCGAGGGCTGGAAATTTTTGCGCGATCTGCTCGGCAGATGCCCCAAGATTGTAATGCTGCACAACCGAGTCGAGACTCACACGCGAATCCGCAATGCGAATCGTGCCGTCTTCGGTCATTCGCAAAGGCATTGCTTGAGTTTTCTCCAGGGTGGTCATGTTTCATTAACCTCTAATGCAGTCTAGTATTTTCCAGTATTCTTTTCTAGTCCGTTTCGGCGTTCTTCGGCTTATCAGCACACCTTGCATGTTACTTGGAAATCGTGGAAGGCGAAGCGGTCGGCGTGCCAATGCTGGGTCGGACGTCGATCGGAACATTCTCCATTGTTCGCATGATCAAATGATCGACCACGGCTTTGAGGTCTCCCGTCTCCTGATAAATGCGCAGTTGCTCGTCGGCTGAGGTGCCGCGATCGAGAATTGTGTGGATGTGCTCAATCTCTTTCCGCGAATCGAGTTCGTCCACCACCGGATCGACGAATTCCAGAAGTTCGCACACCAGATCGCGCACCGGCACTTCCTTCTGTTTGCCGAAATCCACCATTTTCCCGTCCAATCCATAACGCACAGCCCGCCACTTATTTTCCTGGACCAGGGCACGGCGGTAGAGACGGAAGCCCAGGTTCTTGTCAATCAAACCATTGAGGCGCGCGACAATCGCCTGGAAGAGCGCAGCGATCGCAATCGTATCGTCAACGCGCGTGGGAATGTCACAGATGCGAAACTCGAGCGTGGGGAAAAGCGGGTGCGGTCGCACGTCCCACCAAATCTTTTTGCCATTATCGATGCAGTTGGTTTTGATCAGCAGGTCGACATAACGCTGGAACGAAGGATACGAGTCGAAGTGATCGGGAATGTCTGTCCGCGGAAACTGTTTGAAAACTTCTGATCGGTAAGACTTCAGCCCGGTGTTATGGCCCACCCAGAAAGGCGAAGAGGTTGAAAGCGCCAGCACGTGCGGCAGGAAATAGCGCGCCGCATTCATGATGTGAATCCGACGTTCCGGATCAGCGACGCCGACGTGGACATGCAGCCCGAAAATCAACAGCGAACGCGCCACGGTTTGCAGCTCCTGCACCAGTAACTCATAACGCTCGTCTTCGAATATCTTCTGATCCTGCCAACGAGAGATTGGGTGCGTGGAGGCAGCAATGATTACCAGATCGGTTTTCTTTGCCAGGCCGGAGATAATGCCGCGCAGCCGGGTAATGTCGGCGCGCGCCTCATGAATATCTTTGCATATGCCCGTGCCCACCTCGACCATCGACTGGATCATCTCGGGCTTGATCTGCTCGCCCAGGATCATCTTTCCTTCTTCGAGAAACTCCGAGACGTGCGAGCGCAACTCACGTGAATGCGGGTCGACGATCTGGAATTCCTCTTCGATGCCGAGGGTGAACTGTTTGAACATATTGAACGTTTAGCGCGTCGAACCTATGGCAAACCGAAATTTGCGTTACGGCTTATTGAAATACTCCCTGATGTCGCGCCAGCTCGGATGTCTGGCCATAAACTTTTCCCGCAACAGGTGCCGGGCCATGGTTAATGGTGATCCCCAGGGCCCGTATAGATCGAAGTGCACATGCCAATGACGCTCCGGGCCGCCGTCATCGATGTAAAGAAAATGAAGCGACGCATTCAGCCGCGACTTCTCCAAAAAACCGCCGCTGTTATGCGGGTGCCTGGCAAAGAACCTGGTGAAGTCTTTCCGGCGCTGCAACGTGGACCAGAGATACGGCCACGCGCTAAAGTAAATCCCGACGCCGCCTTCGCCGTACACATTATCAATTAGTCTGACTGCATCCCAAAGCTTCAACGCGACCAACCGCCGCATTAGCAACAAGAGGGCCTGCTGCTTATCGATCGCAATCGTAGAAAAGGCGTTAGGAGTACTGCCAAAACCGTAGAGGCCATCAAGCTTGCTGTCCAGGTTCTCGCGCGTCTCTGCATCCAGATCGGCCCAGGTCAATTGCCGCTCTGGCGCGGTCGTCCTCTGACTCATGGCGCCGGCAGCTCGCGCTCCATCAGTGCCCGCGTCTCTTCCGGCACGCGGTGAAAACGTACGCCGACGCCGTGCCCGGGGTTGCTGTAGACGACATCTCCCTTGAGGATAACGTGTCCCGACTGCAGCGGGATGCGAAGAGCGAGGGTGGACCCTTCCGGTATGTGCTCCCGCGTACTCATATAGAGTCCGCCGAGGCTGATGTCCTTGGTGCTGGCGACTCCGGTCGAATCCGATCCATCAAAGTGCACATCGACAATCAACCGCGAACGATCGAACTGACGGCGCTCGTCATGCTCTGATGTTACTGCCTGCTGATCGTCACTCACTTTATCTTCTCCCGGGCGAACTCCTGATACTCAACATTCAGACTTGAGTCGATGTTCCTTACTCGCAGTTAGGAAGGGTGGTTTACCCCCGCTCGGTTTTGCCGTCTGCAACTGCCGGATGCGTCGCGCATTGTACCTCGTTTTGCCTAGTTCTTTTCGCTGATAATGAAGGTTGGGACCATGCCCCCGCCCGAGGAAACATTGGCCAGCTCCGTATACGACAGGCGCGTAAAGGCTGAACCGACTTTGCCAAGAAACAAAAGTGGATCAAGATCAACGAGTTGTTCCGCGAACTCAATGGTGCCGTCGGGTTGCAGGGCCGGAAAGACTTCGCGCGCGGTCGGCACTCTTTCCTGCACCAGGTAATCGCCGTTTGCCAGAGCGTTGTGCATGGCTTCGTCCCAGGCGATTTCGTCCGTGTTCCAGCCAATACAAATGCCATGGCCGCCGTAATCGTCGTTGGGCTTTAACACCAAACGATCCCGGTGCTCCGCAATGAATTTCAATAACTCGATTTTATCGCCATGATAGTCGCTGTGGCCGTCGCGTACTTGTCGCGTCCACGGAACATGCGCCCGGATCGCCTCCTGCTCATCAGTAGAAAAAAGCGCCGCATGTCGTTGATCAGTCAGCACTGCGAAGAGAGCTTTTTTGTGAATCAACTTCGAACGAAAACTATTCACCATGCAAAAAGCGCGGGCGCGATACGCATCCAGCAACGCCGGGCACGCCTGCGCAATCGGTAGATACTCGTTGACCAGCAAGCGTTTGTAAACGATGTCGATACGAAAGTCGGCCGTGCGCAATTCCCCGTTCGTGAATTCCAGCTCGTCTGGCGAACAGATAGTCGTAGGATAGCCGTTCGCTTCAAAGAATTCCTTGAACAGCTCAAATTCTTTCTGCGTGGGCAATCCCTTGAGGTCAACGATGGCGATCTGCGGCACGCGATCCGGCCGCCGGCCAAGAAATTCTTCGTAGGCGCTGGCCAGCATGTCCAACATTTGTTGCCGGCCCTGAAAAGTTCGCAAGTGATAATGCTCGGCAAAGCGTTGCATCACCGGTAGTGACGAAAAGATTTCGAACGCCGTGTCCGCATAGGCGATCCCAGCCGGACTTTCTCCGTTCAACTCCACGAAGCTGTACGCTTCTTCGGTCAGGAATGAATCCAGCCGCGCCGTCGGTGATACTGCTCGATAACCGGGATCGATGCTGACCAAATCGCGCTCTATCTCAGTCAATCCCAATTCATCCAGGAGCGAAGGATTGGCGATGGCGGCATCTTTTACTTTCTCAATGGCGTTCCAAACCGTCTCGCAGACTCGGGTGATGCGGGCAAAGTCGGTCTCGGTCACAAAGTGGGGCCGCAGGTATGGCGAGAGGCGACGACCGCCGAAGATCAGCTTCGTTCGCTCCAGGCCATCGTCCAGCATGGCGCGCGACGTCTCCGCCAAATCTCCTTCGTGCAACAGATCGTTATACTTCGAGACAGCGTCGCGCAACATGGCCCAGGCTCTTTCCTGATTTGATTAAGCTTGAGATCGGACGCGTAGGGTAACACAAGTGGGCTAAAAGGGATGGCTAACGGGGCTGTAGCCCGACTGTGAAGAAGGGCTTGGCTTTGCGATCATGCCCTCCTTCACAGCTACTGAGAATTACCGGAACGATTGTCGTTGACAGGCTGATCGCAAACTGAAGTTTGTCCCTCTCCCACTGGGAGAGGGTAAGGGAGAGGGCCCAGGACCGATGTCGGCAAACGAAAACAACGCCGACCCATCGAGGGTCGGCGTTCTTTTGTTTAGCTAGGTGCGCTACAGGCCCTCTCCCCAGCCCTCTCCCAACGGGAGAGGGAGATAGACGGCGAACGGCGGCCCAGACCGTTTATCGTCGGCCTACTGCTCCTTGCGCTTCTGTTCGGCTCTTTGAATGGTTATGTGGCGGCGCTGGCCATCGCGTACGATCCCCAACACAATCGTTTGACTCGACTCGGCAGGCGACCCAGCGCCTGACGGCCGCTGAGTTGTGATGCGGTTGTCGATGCTCTCGATCACGTCGCCTTCACGAACTCCGTTGCGATAACCCAGACCTTCCGGATCCGCCGACACGACGATTAGACCACTCTGCGCCCTGAGGCGGACTGCTGCCCTGGATTCAACCGCTATGGTTTCAATTCCCAGCCCAGCCAAAGGAGCGCCTGTGATCGCTTTGGTAACGCGCTCCCCTTTGGTCGACTGCAGCGCGAACGCACGCGGTGCTTCCCATTCCAGCTTGAAGTTGAAGTTCATTGCGTCTGTCAACTTCACCGTAACTTCTTCAGGCGAAGGTACATTGGGCCGGGCGATCGTGAACTTCACCGGAATCGCAGTTTCACATTGCCTCATCAGTGCAGAGAATTCCTGCGCGCTCATGATGTCCTTCGCATTAACGCTCAGGATTACATCGCCCGGGCGAAGATGCGCGAGCGCCGCAGGCGTCCCGGGCACCACGGCCGTTAACATTATTCCCATCCGCTTATTCAGCAGAGCTGTCGCTTCTGCCGGCGCCCAACCGTTCGAGAGCAACTGCCACTGCGGCATAACGCCAATTGCTTCACCGCGCACACCCAGCAAGGGACGCGGGACGCTGGCCTGTCGATCAATGACGCGTTTGGCTGCCTGGCGAATCGTGGCCAGGGGAATGATTGAAGCCTCCATCCCGGATACGCTCTCGATAATCCCGACGGTAGATCCGGCGTCGTCGATGGCGATGCCGCCCACCACTGAGGGCGAAAGGTTAACTCCTCGCGCGACCAACCGTTCAATTGGGCCGGAAGCCATGCGCTGTAACTTAACGACCTTGGCTTCACTCTCGCCCACGCGCACGTAAACACGACCGGCTGTCGAAGGGCTCCCGGGGGCTGCACCCTGCGGCGCGAACAGGCGCAACTTCTGACCCGTAACGACAGTCGTCTGGGTTTCCACCACAGGGATCTCAAATCCAAAGCCGCTTATTCGCAAAACGGATATTCCCGTTTGGCCATCGAGTCCCACATAGCGCGCCCGCACTTCCTTGCCATCGCGACCGAAGACAGTCAGATGCGAGCCCGCGTTTGAAATCGCCGGAACAACCGGCGTCTCTGGGACCGGGGCTCCCGGAAAGCCAGGAATCGGCGGCAGGGTCCCGACGGGAAACTTAAACGCTTCCAACTCCGCCATTGCCTGCGGCAACCAGGTCGCAATCGTGTGGCCGTCATCAAGCGCGACGCCCGCCAGAATATTTGTGTGGACTTCGTCCTCGATCTTGAACTTGTCGTTTAGCGCCGACACCGAGTTCTGATCGCCCGAAGCGCGGCGCAACAAGCGCAGCAGTTTGATTCCGTTCAAACGATGCACAATGGTTACAACCTGTGGGGCGACGGTCCGCGCCTCTGCCACGATCGGCACGGGACTCGCCACTGCGACTGGCGCCGCCTTGGGTTTCGGTTTCTGCCACGTCCCTTCAACTTGCGGTGGGGTTGGCGGCGTCTGGCCGGCCACAACTGAAACCAGCGTAAGCATCGCGCCGGCTAGAAAAACAAATTTGGTAATACTTATTTTCATCTCTTTACGTTGCTTCACGTGGGAACGTCACAGCTCCAGGAGGAACTACCATGCGCCTTTCCCCGCCGAGGCCAGCGAGACCGGCTGATACTGGTTCTGGATTAGTTTTTGCGATCCGAAAGTGACTGGCGGCAGGGAAATCGTGCGCGTGCCACCGCGATCATCCCGCATGGAAACCACCACCGGTTGCATTGGGGCGCTCAGCGAAACCACCGGAGCCGATGGATCGGAGTCTTTGACGGTGACTGCCGGCAGCGAGTTGAATTCTCTCGATGTAAAACCGGCCTTCTGATTCCGCACGACCTCGTTCCGGGGCTGACGCGGCGGCGTCAGGTCTTTACTTCCGGGAGCGGAAAATGCCTTTTTGCCGTCGGAAGCTGGGTCTTGACCGATTCCAACTGGTGGATTGTTCTTCGCGGTATCGGGGGCGCCCGTGGTCACATTTGGACTCTGACTCGTAGGAGCTGCCGGCGCCTTTGCCAATTTACCGGAGCCGCCCGGGTCCGCGCCCAGCAGGTAAACAGCCAAACCAACCACCACTAGTAATGAAAACGCTAAACCTACAGCCGGAGCGGTGGTCGCTTGCCGCCAGAAGTTTACCCAGGGACTGCTGTACCGCCGTTCACGCGCGAGCCGTGCGCGCAGGCGCATATCAAAATCAGGCGGCGCGCTGACCGTTCCCAATCCGGTTACCAGAGCGTGCAGCGTCGCACCTTGCTCAGCGATTTGCCGGCAGCCAGCGCAATGCGCCAGATGCTCAGTCGCTCCGCCGGAAAGCCCCTGGTTGCGCTCTCTTGCGTCAATCTCCTGTCCTACACTTCGACAATCCATGGTTTTCATCTTCACTTCACCTATAAGTAATCTCTCATCTTGTCGCGCAGAAATCCCCTTGCTCGACTGATGCGTGACTTAACCGTCCCTTCGCTGGTGCGGAGGATCGAAGCAATTTCATCGTAGCTCTTGCCTTCCACATCGCGCAGGACCAGCGGAGCGCGATATTTTTCCGGAAGTGTGCTGATCGCCCGCTTCACCGCTGTTCGCCTTTCCGTGTCAACCAGAGCGACGTCCTGTAATGGACGACTGTCCGGCGGATTGAACTCGACCGGCTCCTGGCCATCACGCGTATCGAAAAAGCCGGTCATGGACACCAGTCGCCGTCGCTTTCTTTTGCGCAGCTCACTGATGGCCAGGTTGGTCGCAATCCGATAAATGTAAGTCGAAAAAGCATGCGTTGTCTGATACCGCGAAGCGGCCCGGTAAACTCGCACAAAAGTTTCCTGCGCCAGATCAACTGCTCCTTCGTAGTCGTTCGTCATCCGGTAAATGTAGCTCGTGATCTGGTTCCGGTAACGTCCCACCAACTCCGCAAACGCATCCTGATCGCCGGCTTCCGCGGCGGCCAGCAACGCATGATCTGAGACCCGGTCGACTACAGGCGCCGGTAACACGGCGGCGAAGTCGAGCTCATTTAGAGACGTTACGGTGCTCATCAGGGAGGTAGGCTCTCTTTGGCTCAGGCCTGACGCATGAGCAGTCTGACAAACTAAAAATGGCTCCCGCTAGGCGACTCTCGGGGGCTATCGTCGGCGAAAAACCATTATAACTCGACGTCCCCGCATCGAATACACGCGGGAAAGGCGCGCCAGTTCCTTAATTTCAGAAGGACAGGCTGATTTGCGTGGCCGGGACAGTATCGGGGCAGTATGAGACGGAGCCCTCCATAACTGTCCGGCTACTGCCTGGCCCGGCAGATGGCCTACGATTAGGGCGTTCGGGAGGATGTTTGATTGTCGGGATGCTGGAAGAGTGCGTCGTCCATTCTCACGCCGTACGTGATCGTCTTAATCGTCATTTCCTGCGTCTGTTTCCCGTCCTCAAATAGCTCTGTGTGCTTTGGGATCAAAGTGTTTTGCGCGTAGCGATAGTCGGAAAACTTCTTCACAAAATTAACTGGAGTTCCCGCTGCGCCGGGTTCTTCGTATTCCAACCAGAGAACTCGCAGCGTCCTGGAGCTGATGTAATAACGTGTATGACGCTTTTCCTTATCGGTAACTTCTACCACGTAAAGGTCCAAGCCCTTCTGTTTTTCCCGATTCAGCAGAGTTATGGACGATTCGTTCTCCTTGTAGCGTAGGAGCGCGTCCAACCCGCGTCGCTGCTGGTTCAGGAAAGAATCCGTCGCTTCCTGACGAGGAACGAAAGCGGCGCCGTTCATGATGCCAAACGTCTGGCCGGCATTGAAGACCAGCGCATACTCCAGGGTCGGCGATTTTTGATCGACTCTGATCTTATCTTTGTCTCCACTCGCCCCGCGAATAAACCGCCAGGAATAGTTCGCGGTTTCGGTGCGGCCGTCGGCGCTTATCTTTACGATCTCGCCCTGTTCATTTCCGTTGCGCCGAACTTGATCCAGCACGGGACGTCCGATGCCGCCGCCGTAGATCGCGATCACCCACTCGACGACCGCTTCCGCCGTAACATTCTTGCCAGCAGCGTTGGCCTTCTCCGCCGGTGGAATCTTAACGGGAGTCGGGGAGGGCGTCGGCGCAGCGGTGGCCGCTGATGGCTTCGCCGAAGCCGGCGCCTGTTGCGCCGCCACCTGGGGCGAAGTACTCAACACAATTCCCCCGCCGAGCAGCACAACTATTGAAAGAACTCTTATTAGGCGATGTACCACGAAAACACTCCTGTTATTTGTAATAGGGTAGAGATCGATTGGCCGGGCAGTACTGATGCGCTTCTATCGGCCGCGAATTGTAACACAACGTCCTTGCTGGACCACATTTAGCAAAGACGCGAACTGGCGCGACAACTATCGCGGTTTCAATTGATATGGATGCGGGTTTGCTGGGAAGCGGATGCCCACGCGGACGTGCTGATGCAGTTCAAAATGTTACGCCCATTTCATTAACACCGAGGCTTCAGCCCGGTGATCCCCTGTGATCATAGCCGCCTGCTCGGAAGAGAAACCGTCTTAAACAGTTTTCCCATTTGGTGTGGCGCATGTTCACCGGGCTAAAGGCCCGGTGTTGACGAGAGATTATCGCAAACTGCCTCAGTACCCGCCCGATGCCCGGTTTGACATCACTTTGTCGCCAAGGTAGATTGCGAGGTTTCCAAGGACTGCTTAAATGACTGCCTATTGCTGTCAGGCAACGATACGCCATGGATCACGCCCTCCATTGTCGCCGGCATCAAGTGGGTTAGCCCCCGGGGAATTGAATGAGCAATTAAGTTGAAAGGATCGAAACTAACATGAAACGCGTGGGAATTCTGGTAGGTCGAGAGAAGACATTTCCAGAGGCACTTATCAACAACATCAACCAAAGAGGCAAAGGCGACGTAATTGCCGAATATATGACCCTGGGTGGCATCAGGCACGATGCCCCGCCGGCATACGACGTGATCGTCGATCGAATTTCGCACGAAGTGCCTTTCTATCGGGCAACCTTGAAGCGCTGTGCTCTGGAAGGAACCGTCGTAATCAACAATCCGTTCTGGTGGTCAGCCGACGACAAATTCTTCAATTACTCGCTTGCTCCGAAACTCGGCGTAGCAGTTCCGAAAACCGTCTTGCTGCCGCAAAAGGATTACATCAAGGGAATCGTCAGCGAGAGCTTGCGCAACCTTGAATTCCCCCTCGACTGGCAGGGCATCATTGATTACGTCGGCCTGCCGGCGATTATGAAACCGTTCGACGGTGGCGGCTGGAAAAATGTTTCGCGCGTGAACTCAATCGAGGAGCTTTGGCTGGAGTACGATCAGACCGGCACGCTTTGTATGACGCTGCAGGAATTCATCGACTTTGATCAGTTCGTGCGTTGTTACTGCATCGGGCAGGAAGAAGTCATGATCATGCCCTACGATCCGCGAAAGCCTTATCTCTCCGGCGAACAGTACCTCCACAATCCGGATTACCTGGCGCCGGATCTGAAACAGCGGGTGACGAATGATGTGCGCACTCTGTGCAGCGCTCTGGGTTATGACATCAACACAGTGGAGTTTGCGATCAAGGACGGCATCCCGTACGCGATCGACTTCATGAATCCAGCGCCCGACGCCGAGTTGCAATCCGTCGGTGAGTTCTATCACAACTGGGTAACCGAGGCTGTGACTGACCTGGTCTTCAAGCGTTTGGCGGAAGGCCGCAAGCCCTCGCGTTATCGTTGGGATGCGTTCGTAAGTCCTGAACCCGCTCGACCCTTGGCCGCAGTCGCTTCGGCCGCCGAACAGACCGCCCGTACGATCATTCCGCAACCAGTGCGCGAAGTCTCGCGGGACGTCGCCGGCGCGGTAGGCGATATTGTGGCCACCGGTGCTGACACGATCGCCCAGGCTGTCGATTCGATCACTGGTCGCGATGGCGAAGTAGACGGCGGAGAGAAGAAGACTAAACCAAAAACGAAAACGAGCGCTGCCAGGAAGGGAAAGAAGTAGCTTGTGAGGTTGTAGGCGCGTCCCTCCGTGGGGCGCCTACTGGCTGGGAGACGGCCTCTACAATTCCTCGGGTGGAAATCTGCGCCGCGGGCGTAGCACTTGCACCGTCAGCAACGATCCAGCCCAGGCGATCACCGATGAAGTTGCGACGGCCAATGCCATCGTTCCCACCACCGGACTGATCGACGGCCCCACCAGCGCGATGAGGATACTGGCGAAACTTGTGCGCGCCGCCAACCGTTGGATCCTTTGTGAACTTTGCAACCAACTAATTCTTCGCAGTTCACCCGCCAGGTACTCTTCATCATCGTTCAAGCGCGAATAGTAATCTGACTCGCGACGCGCAAACCGCACCAGCGATTCATCCGAGGCTATCCGCGCCGCGTCGTTGTAATGATGAATGACGTGCGCAAGTTTGCCTTCACGCAGAGCTACGTCCGCCAACCCCAATTGGGCACGGTAGGTTCGTGGGTTAAATTCCAGGGCCTGACGAAAGACCCGCTCCGCCCTGGTTGCATCACCAAACTCAAGAAACGTTTCGCCCATCCGGGCCAGCAGACTATCGCTGCTATCCGCCGGCGCTTTCCGTTTTTCCCGAAAGGCCGCCAATCGCAACGCGGCCCGCGCGCGCGAAAGTAGTTTCGCCTGGCCCATCGCGCTGGCTTGCGAACGCAACAGACGAGAAAAATCGTAGAGCAGTCCGATATCGTTGGGCGTCGCAAACAACGCGCGGCGAAATGCTTCACCTGATTCTCGTAGGCGGCCCGCGACTCTCAACTGATTACCGGCGATGCGCAACAAGCCCGCTCGCTCAATATCGGCCGCGGAAACTTGAGCGCTACCGGCGGCCCGCTGGTGTCGAATTCTCTTGCCCGCGCCCGGCGCCGCCTCAACGGAGTCGTCCAGCACACGACTCGAGGCAATGTGCAACAAACTCAAAGTCTGGCGCAGCGCCTTCGGCTCAGTCAGGTAATCGCGCAACTCTCGCGAGCGCGCATCGAGTTTTTCGTCAGCCAACGACGCAAACGTCAGCCTGACCAACTGGCGAAAACCCCGGCCGGAGGCAAAAGCGAAACTGGCGCCCTTCCCTGCTACTTCGGTGCGATAACGATAACGCACGCTACCGCCGCGGCGTACAGTGCGGACCGCCGTCGTCTCAGCGCGCTCAATATCATTGATGCGCAAGCGAATCTGTCGTCCCTTTACGAGTTGAGACCACAGCGCAACCAGTCCGCGCCGGACCAGCATTTCGCCATCGAAACTGATTCGATCGGTGGCAATCAATATAGGAATTAGAATCCACGTCCCAACGACGCAAATCACCGCGGCGAGATCGTGACCGGTGCGCACCAGGATTAGAGAAGCGAAAGTGAAAACGGCAGCGAGCGCGAGATAGCCGCCAGGAGAAGTCCGCACCGCCGCGAGCGCAGCGCGTCTGGCCGGGGGCATGATTCGCTCGCGAGTTGCTTCGACCAGCACTGCAGAGCTTTCGACTCGACCGCTATCACTCACGTTACTTCTCCTTTGCTTCCGGACACGCGATCGGAACATCAAGCGCAAACGTGCCGCGCCGCGCACCACCTGGCTCAGTGTAACGTAAGTCCGCGAATTGCACGACGGTCTGACTGACGCAATCGAGGTCCTTTACTTGCGCGCCGGGAAAGCGCGCAAAGCCCAGGAAAACGCGCGCGCGCGCGTCCTGCGACGCTGCCTCGATTGCGCGCAATTCATTCGGGTTCGGCTTCGCAAATCGCTCCAATTCATTCGGGGACGGCGAAGGGCCGGCCAGCGAAACTTCGAAACGGTATGTCGCGCCCTCGGTCTCAGATATACATTGCCAATGAAAGGGATCTGCCAGCCGCGGCATGGCTGCGACGCGCATCAGCTTTTCGCTTCGTTTGGTTGCTTCTTCGTTCGCAATTCGATCTGCCTGCGCATACGCGCGGCGGTGCGCCAACCCTAATGCCGACCAGTAAGCAACGACGAGTCCCAGCGCAGTTAAAGCTAGTGCATTGGGAACGCACTGGCCGAAGCGGTAGCGACGCGCCAAAAAAAAAGCCGCCATGGTTCCTAACCAAACGAATCGGAACACACCGAGATGAATCGCTTCTGGCTGTGACCCGAGCAGGAAGACCAGAAGAATCAGAGCGAGCGCCAGGACTGCCCAGAACGCCATCTGCATCTTCGAGCGGGAAGTAAGCAGAAACGCCGTTCCTCCCAAAATGATCCATATCAGCGGATCGACTATGAAGACCAGATCACCGTAGAACCACTTCGCGCTCCACGGCAGCAGCAAGCGAATGCCGTAGTTGTTGGTCCAATCCATTAACGGATGCGTGGCGGTCGCAATCAACGACGCCAGCAACAACCAGCCGAAGCGTATGCGTCTGGCTCGCTTCCAAAAATGGGCGACGACGAATTCTGCCGCATAAAACAGTGTGGGAATCAGAATCGCCAGCAGCAGAACACCGGGAATTGAATGAGTTATGCCACGGTGATGTTGCAGGTAAGCCCAACGTCCAGAGGTTAAGAGGACGAAAAGATCAAAATCAGGTGCGTTAGCGGCGATTACGCAGACGACTGTCGCGGCAGGCGAGAAACGCTCCATCCCGGCTTTGGCGATTACCAAACCCGTCAGCGAATGGGTGAGATTATCCATCTCCGCGTTTCAGTTTATGGGTGTTGCTTCTTGAGGGCGAGAATTTCAGTTCATCAGAGGGACAATCCCATCGGTCGAGCCGCGGGTGTGAGTTGGGCGTAACGAGCCGGATCGATTTTTTGCAGATCCTCCGCGGCTTCACGAACGGCGGGTCCCTCCGGCACAGGTTTGCCGTCGGCGTCTTTGGCTTTGCGCCCTGCCTCAATCATATTGAACAGCAGGTCCGCCGCTTCCTTCTTTTTGCCTTGCTTCTGATAGACGCGCGCCAGATGAAGGTTCGCCGTGTCTGCCGTCACTACCGCGGCATTTTGTTTGGCCAACTCGCTATAAAGAGCGGCGGCTTCGTCCAAACTGTTGTCTGCCACTTTCGCCTGGGCCAGAGCGAACTTTGCCAGGGCCGCAACTTCGGGATTGCTACTGCCACCAAGCGCGGACAAATCGGTTAAGCCCTTAGGCCGATCCACCACCAGCAGGTTGGTGGCGATAAATAGTTTTGCCTGAGATTTGTAAGGCTCGCCATACTTCGCTTCAACTTTGCGAAATTCGTCGATGGCCTTCTGCGCCCGTTCCTGCTCAGTGGTGAACGTCAGATCGCCCCCAACGCCGGGAGGCGGAGTTGAGGCAACGTCGGCCGTGGCGATCTTGATTCCCCGCCCCATCGCCCGTTCGGCTTCCTGTGTGTGGCCTCGCTGCCAGCGAACACCGAAGTAAATGAGGACGAGAAGTACGAGCACACCGCCCAACCCATAAAGGATGTGCCGGCCTTTGCCTTCCAGCCGGTCGCCCACACGATCGAGCATGCTCATGGTCGTATCGCGAAACCGGTCATGCTGCAGCTCGCGAGCGCGTTTCTTTTTGTAACCTGCCACTACTTTTTCCTTCGCAAGAACACACAGTCAGGTGCGTTCATTTGGTGTATGATTAAAGAAAAAAGTCACTCTAGCGGTCGTTCTCAGACGTTGTCAAGCAAGGTCCAAAGTCGATGCAATACAAATATAGAGCGGAAAGCGGTAGCGAGTTGGCGGACGAAGCTTGCACGGTCGGCGGCCTGGACTTGCGACTGGTCGCTAGCGCGGCGGGTCCCGTTTTTGTGCCGAAGAGGAACATGAATCGCTGGTTTCTTCATCTAATAACCGGCAGAAGCTGACTTCGGCGTGGGAAACCGCTGAAGACCATTAAACAGGGCGGAATCGTAGTGAAATTCTTTCGGGAACAAACGAAAAGCACGCGGTGTCTAAGCACACGACTGTCCGGGAAACGGCATCGGCGCTCTTTAGTTCAGTTTCCTGGCCCCAGGGGTAGCATGTGATCTACGGAGAGCAGATAGCGCTCCGCGGGCATGGGAGCTTGGAACAGGTTGCACCGGCGGCCTCGGTCGAACTTCGACCGAAAGTCGACGAACAGTTCCTTGAAAGTTTGAAGCGGGGCGAGGCGGCGGCATTCGATCGCCTGGTGAAAGAGCGTTCGGGCGATATTTACGCGCTGCTCTACCGCCTGACGGAGGACGCCGAAGAAGCGCGCGACTTGACGCAGGAAACCTTCCTGCGCGCTTTTCAGAGCATCGGCCGGTTTCGTGGCGATGCGGATTTGAAGACCTGGATCTATCGCATCGCCATCAACCAGGCGCGCAACCGCTGGCGCTGGTGGCGCCGTCGCCGGCGCGAAGTACATGTTTCGTTGGATGCTGATCGCGGACAAGCTGAGCAGCCCTTGAGCGCGAGCCTGGCCGCACCGTCAGAGATTAATCCGGAACAGGAAACCCTGGCCCACGAACGAGAAGCTGTACTGCGCGCCGCCCTTAAGACACTCGGCAGATCCTATCGCGAGGCGGTGATTCTGCGAGATGTTGAAGGATTGAGTTACGAAGAAATCGCAGCCGCGCTGGAAATAAGTATCGGAACGGTAAAGTCCAGGTTGTCGCGCGGTCGCTTGGAATTGCGCCGGAGACTTAACGGAACACTGTAGGAGAGAGACGAAGGACGATGAAACCACGGACAATAGAAAAAGGCTTAGCAGTTATGGTCCTTGATCTATCGTCCATCGTCCCACCGTCGGATGATTGGCCCGCCCCGGTTTCACAAAACTCGGTGCCAAAAGGGTCGAAGTGACAGAGGGTTTGGAATGATGAAGCTAACCACGAACGATGCGAGCGATTTGAAAACGTGGCCAGCAACAACCCGTTTCAAATGGGTTCCCGACGGCTCGTCGCCAGAGGTCGCCTGAAGTTTCGCTGGGATCGTGCGCCGGAAGGCCATTCATTCGCCAGACCGAAGTTGCTTCCTTTCCAAAGGGAGCAGCCGGGGTCGGCCAATCATCCGATTGCGAAATGAGGATTGCGGAATGCTGATTAGAAACCAGAACGGAATTTGGATATTGGAAACCCGCAGTCCGCAAGCGGAAGTCTGAATCGCATATGTCCTGTGATGAAATTCAATTAGCGCTTTCAGTTTACGACGATGACGTTCTCACGCCGTCCGTGAAAGTCGCGTGCGATGATCATCTGCAGCGCTGTCCGGTCTGCCGCGCGGAGCTGGCGGATCTGCGTTCGCTGACACGCAGTCTCGCCCGGCTGGCGCCTCCGCCACCGGCTGCCGATCTAGCCGGTGTGATCAGTTGCGCGCTGGCAATCGAAGCTGGTGCTCGTGTTCCGGCGCGGTCAATCGGATCGCAGCTGGCAGACTGGTTGCGTCCGCGCATGGTTCCTTATGCGATAAGCTCATTCGCTTCCGTCGTGCTCTTCATTGGCATGTTCGTCGGACTGCGGCCTCACTTCGTAGCCTTGCGCGAAGCCCAGGAGGCCAACGAGGCTTTTCAAAACGCTGCCGGTCCGGCCTTTTACGATATCAATCAGCCCATCATCAGCTCGGAGAGTTATGCCGCTTTGCGCGCACCGTTCTCCGGCGAATCTCCTAGTTTAAATCCTCGCGGCGCGCTGGCCGCGATGACCCGTTCCGCGATGCACATACACGACGGTAATCGCACCGAGTCCGACGACATGATCGTAGTGGCTGATGTTTATGCCAACGGCAGTGCTTCCTTAGCCGGTGTCGTCTACCCGCCGCGCGACAGCCGCATGCTCGACGAGTTTCAGGCTGCCCTGCGACAGAATGCCGCATTTGTTCCCGCCTCGCTCGATGGCCGGCCCACTACCATGCGCGTAGTTTTCAGCGTGCAAAAGGTCGACGTGCCGGAGCGTAATTTCTAAACGATCTTCCTCTTAGTCCCCGCTTGACGCTCGCGCGAACAGCGTGCTAGGTTGCCGCCTTATTACAATTACGAAATCTGAGCGAGTGTTTCGCACTCGACGAGTAGCAATCTGAGCAACGCAGCGGGCGACGCCTGCCTTTGACGAATAGCCTCTTGAGTTGAACGCACCGGCCGTAAATCTGAAGCGCACTACTCTGAACGACGCTCACCGTCGCATGGGCGGACGCATGGTTGATTTTGGCGGCTGGGACATGCCGGTGCAATACCCGGCCGGCACCGTCGAGGAACATCTGCGCACGCGCACGCACGCTGGGCTGTTCGACGTTTCCCACATGGGCGAAATCGACGTGCGCGGAGCCGAAGCTATCGCTTTCGTCAACGGCCTGGTTTCGAATGACGTTACCAAGTTGGTCGATGGCCAGGCCCAGTATTCAGCGCTCACTACTCCGCAAGGAACCGTGATTGACGATCTGCTCGTCTACCGCATGGCGGCCGACAACCTGTTGCTGGTGGTGAACGCGGGCACCACGGAAAAGGATTGGGAGTGGATCAAATCGCATCACACAAATCCCGCGGTTGAGCTGCGAAATGTCAGCGCTGAGTATTGCCAGCTCGCTCTGCAGGGTCCGGATGCGTTGGGGATCTTGCAAACGCTTACTGACGTGCCGCTCGCCGAAATCAAGTACTACCACTTCCTGGAAGGAACCGTCGACGGCGTCCCGGGGATTATTTCCCGCACCGGTTATACCGGCGAAGATGGCTTCGAAGTTTATGCCGCCGCTGACAAAGGCGAACAACTCTGGAACAGGATGCTGGACGCCGGAAACTTCGGCACGGACACGGGCGTGATTCCCTGTGGACTCGCGGCGCGCAACACTCTGCGACTTGAGGCGGGGATGGCCCTTTACGGTCACGAGATTGATGAGAAGACCACGCTGCTGGAAGCGAATCTCGGTTGGATTTGCAAACTAAACAAAGGCGACTTCATTGGGCGCGACGCGCTGGCCGCCCAGAAAGAGGCCGGCGTGGAGAAGCGCCTGGTGGGTTTCGAAGTAACGGAGCGCGGCATTGCGCGCGACGATCAGGAAGTGCTGGTGAACGGACAGCGCGTCGGCCGCGTAACCTCGGGCAGTCCCGCGCCCTATCTCAAGAAAAATATCGGCATGGCTTATGTGCCGGTCGAGTTTGCCAAAGAAGCCCAGGACATTCAGGTCGATGTGCGGGGCCGCCTGGTGGGCGCGCGAATTGTCCCGACGCCGTTTTATAAGCGCGAAAAGAAATGACGGGCGAGGGTTGGTTGTGTAGTGATTTGTTTTTTTAACGCAGACTTTTATTTGCGCGCGCTGACTTTCATCCACCCATCGCAACAAATCAGAGGGAGAACTTTTATGGCCAATGTTCCGGAAGATTTGCACTACAGCAAAGACCACGAATGGGTTCGCGTGGAAGGCGATGTTGCCATAGTTGGCATCACCGATCATGCGCAGAACGCATTGGGCGATGTGGTCTACGTCGAGTTGCCAAAAGTTGGCGACGATTGCGCAGCACACGAATCGTTCGGCTCAGTTGAGTCAGTGAAGGCGGTGTCAGAGATCTTCACGCCGGTCTCCGGCGAGGTTACCGCGGTGAATGACGCGCTGCAGGACGAGCCGGAAAAAGTCAATAACGATCCCTATGGTGACGGGTGGATGATCAAAATCAAAATGAAGAGTGCCGGTGAGGTAGATAGCCTGCTGACGGCGGCCGAATACGAAGACTTTACGAAAGCCGAGACAGAGTAGAACTTTGCGTTACATTCCTAACTCGCCTGAAGAACGCGACGCCATGCTGCAACAGATTGGCGTCGCTTCGATTGAAAAACTATTTGACTCGATTCCGGCCGACTTGCGCCTGCCGCAGCATCTGCAGGTACCAGCCGCGGTTTCTGAAATCGAGCTGCTGGCCGCCTTCGATCGCATGGCCGCGCGGAACCAGGCCGCGCAGCGTGTGAGTTTCCTGGGCGGCGGCGCGTACTCGCATTACAGTCCTACCATCGTCGACCATCTTATTTCGCGATCCGAATTCTTTACCGCCTACACGCCGTACCAACCGGAAATTTCACAAGGAACACTGCAGGCGATCTTTGAATTCCAGACCATGGTGTGCCAACTGACGGGCATGGATGTGGCGAACGCCTCCATGTACGACGGCTCGACGGGTTTGGCGGAAGCCGTGTTGATGGCTGAACGAGTAACGCGGCGCGCGAAAGTGATCGTGTCTTCGGCGGTCCATCCACAATACCTGGAAGTGGTGCGCACTTATGTGCAACACGCGGGGATCGAATTACAGCAAGCCGATATCGATCCCGCGACGGGACAGAGTTCGGCGGCTTCCTTCGATTCAATTGATGAAGAGACCGCTGCGATTGTCGTGCAGTCGCCTAATTTTTTCGGCTGCGTCGAAGACATTGCGCCGCTCGCGGAAAAGGCCCATCAGGCCGGAGCACTGCTGATCGTGACGGTGACGGAAGCCATGTCATTCGGGCTGCTGCGATCGCCCGGCGCATGCGGCGCCGACATTGTCGTAGCCGAGGGACAATCGTTTGGCGTGCCGCTGTCGTTCGGCGGTCCTTACGTTGGTTTGTTCGCCACGCGCGACCAGTACGCGCGGCAGATTCCCGGACGCCTCGTGGGCGAAGCGTTCGACAAACAGGGACGCCGCGGATTTGTCCTAACGCTGGCCACGCGCGAACAGCACATCCGCCGGGAAAAGGCGACCTCCAACATTTGTACCAACGAAGGCTTGATTGCCCTCGCCGCCACGATCTACCTGGAAACGATGGGCAGGAAGGGCGTGCAGGAAGTCGCCGGCCATTGTGCGCAGAAGTCGCATTACGCGGCTAAAGAGATCGAGAAGTTGCCGGGGTTCTCGCTTCCCTATTCCGCGCCTTTCTTTAATGAGTTTGTGGTGCGGGCTCCGGCCGAAGCTGCGCCGATGCTCGAGCGGCTGGCGGCTGAAAAAGGCATCGATGGCGGTATCGCGCTCTCTCGTTTCTATCCGGATCGGCCAAATGATTTTCTGGTTTGCGTCACTGAGGTGAACACGCGCGCGCAAATTGACGCGCTGATTGCCGCGCTGGGCGCTGTGAGCCAAACCGTTTAGCGCCGGGCTACCGCGCGCCGTCCACTTCATGACGGAGGGCGGGCAGTAGCCCGCCCCTAAACGATGGATGCTTTAGGTCTTAGGTCCAGAGATTCGGTTCGTTTATGAAGTCAGAGATTACAAAAGTCACTAACCACATCAGCGCGAACGAATCGCTGATCTTTGAGCGCTCGCAGCCCGGCCGCATCGGCTATAGCTTGCCGGCGCTGGACGTTGATGCAGTTTCGCTCGAAACACTTATTCCCAGGGACCTTCAGCGGGACGACGATCTCGAGGGCATGCCGGAGGTCAGCGAAGTCGATGTCGTACGTCACTTTACGCGCATCTCCACCTGGAATTATTCGATCGATCAGGGTTTGTATCCGCTCGGCTCGTGCACGATGAAATACAACTCGCGTCTGAATGAGAAGGTTGCGCGAATTCCTGGTTTCGCCAATCTGCACCCGCTCGCCTCGGAAGCGGAAGCACAAGGCGCGCTCCAGGTTATCTACGAACTCCAGCAGCATCTGGCCGAGATCACCGGATTGCCCGGCATCTCTTTGCAGCCGGCCGCCGGCGCACATGGCGAGATGACAGGCGTTATGATCATACGTGCCTTCATTGACGCGCGCGATGGCGAGGGCGCTTCGGCAAAACGCCGCACAATGCTAATTCCGGATTCGGCGCATGGGACCAATCCTGCTTCCGCTCATCTCTCCGGCTTCAGGGTAAAAACGATTCGTTCAACTACCGAAGGTCTGACAGACTTAGATCACTTGCGCGAGCTATGCGCGCACGGCGAAGTCGCGGGATTGATGTTGACGAATCCCAACACGCTGGGTTTGTTTGAAAAGAACATCAAGGAAATTTGCGGCATCGTCCATGAAGCCGGCGGGTTGGTTTACATGGATGGCGCGAACATGAACGCGCTGGTTGGGGTCGCGCGTCCGGGCGACATGGGCGTTGACGTTATCCACCTGAATCTGCACAAGACCTTTTCCACTCCGCACGGCGGTGGCGGTCCGGGCTCCGGTCCGTGTTGCTGTTCGAAAGAGCTGGAACCGTTTCTGCCAGTTCCGCGCATCGTAGCCACTGATGGGGCCAGTGGCCACACAGGCGAAAAATTTTACCAGCTCGACCACAACTACCCGCAATCGATCGGCCGCGTTAAAGCGTTCTTCGGAAATTACGGCATGATGTTACGCGCGCTGGCCTACACGTTGACGCACGGCTATGACGGTTTGCGGGAGGCGACCGAAGCGGCAGTGCTGAACGCTCGTTATATCGCGAATGGCCTGGCTGCGGATTATGACAAGCCCTTTGACGGCGATCCGATGCATGAAGTGGTGTTCACCGACAAACGCCAATCACGCAAAGGCGTCCACACTCTCGACATCGCCAAGCGCCTGATCGACTACGGCTTTCATCCGATGACGATCTACTTCCCTCTGATCGTGCCGGGGGCGATGCTGATCGAACCAACGGAATCAGTGGGCCACCAGGAACTGGATCAGTTCATTGAGGCAATGCGATCAATCGCCCGCGAGGCGGTTGAGGATCCCGAACTGGTATTGAACGCACCTCACTCGACTCGCATTGGCCGTCTCGACGAAGCCACCGCCGCCCGAAAGCCCGTGCTGCGCTGGAAACCCAAAGAAAGCGAAACCGCCAGGAGCGCCTGATTTGAAGTGCGCCGGCAGAGCGGACCGGCTACGGCGCCTTAAATCTGATTAACCTTGCGGTGTTATAATCTTTCTCATGGATCCGAGAATTGAAGACTATTTCCTTAATCCACCTCCCGGCTCCGCTGCTGAGCGCGCGGTGGAGTTTGGCATTGATCTCACGTTGACCCTGGAGAACCTTCGCCTAACTCCGGAAGAGCGAATTAGAAAACTCGACGATTTCATCATGGGGATCGCCAGGCTCAAGGCGTCTGCACGCATTGTAGGGCGGGTCGATGGAACAGTTGTTAAGCAAGATAATTGAAGCCCCGCTTAAGCTTCTCGGTAAGTTTGAGGTCGAGTGTGTCCTGATTGGCGGAGTTGCCGCCACGCTTCATGGGTCAACATTGCTTACCAATGATCTGGATGTCTGCTACTCACGAACTCCGGCCAATCTCGAAAAGCTAGCCAAGGCCTTGCATGAAGTTCATGCTCACCTGCGTAATGCTCCGGCCGACATTCCCTTCAAGCTCGACGCGGAGACTTTGCGCCACGGTTTGAACTTCACGTTTGCTACCGACATCGGCAGCCTCGATCTGTTAGGTGAGGTTCGCGGAGTTGGTTATTACGATGACGTTTTAGCGGGCTCGGTAACTTTCGAGATGTTTGGCTATCAGTTCCCAGTATTGGAACTCAGCAAACTGATTTTGGCTAAGCGCGCTGCCGGCCGTCCTAAAGACATGGTGGCGGTACCTGAACTAGAGGCGCTGCTTGGCGCGAAGGAACTGGCCGAACGCGGATAAGAGGTCAACTCGCATCCAGGAAACCCACATGACTCAACCTAACCTTATTCACGCATGCATAAGCCGTCGGTTGTTCGCATTAGGATTCATATGTGCTTTCACCTGCAGCGCAGTGTTCGCCGAGGGTATAACTAAGAAAGTCCGCTTCGCCAGAGGCAAATCGTCCACGACAATTCGCGGCGCGGTCATTCGGGGCGATCGGGATCGTTATCTGATTAGCGCGAAGGCGGGCCAGACGATGACGGTCAAGATCACAGCTCTCGAAAAGAACGCGGTGTTTCAGATTTATCGTTCAGGTGAGCAGGAATCGCTGTCCGGCGCGGGTGAGATGGATGATGCGACGAAATGGTCAGGCCGTCTGCCGGCTGATGACGAGTACGTGATCGTGGTCGGCGGAACGCGCGGTAACGCTTCGTACACCCTGACCATCTCGATCAAATGATCTGACGAGCATCCGCAAGCCCTTACGCTTCCCAACTCGATCCTGAGTCACTGCCAGGCATTGACGTCTTTCCCTCCGCCGGCAGTTTCAGTAACGCTAATCGTTCTACCACGCGCCCGCGCAAAATGTGCTCCTCGATGATTTCCGGCACGTCGCTCGCGCGCACCTGGGCGTACCAAACGCCATCCGGATAAATCATCACCGCGGCACCGATCGCACAGAAGCCAACCGAAGCGCATTCAGTCAGGACCACGCTGCCATTCGGGTTCTTCCCTTTTTTAGCTTTGCCAAACAGAATCCCGCGGGTTTTCAGTTCCTGCTCAAACGCCTCTCTCACTTCGGCACTGCCGACTGCCGAACACGATTTTCCGCTGCACACAAAAACGTGATGACGGATGGGTGCGCAGGCGACCGGCGCCAGTTCGCACAGTTCCTCAACGTCATCGATAAAAGTGGGTTCAGCCATTCGTAATCCGCCGTTAATGTAATTCGATAGTGCCCCAATTTGGTTTTGTAACGCAAACCCAACCATCGCTAACCGAAGTTTGCGCTCCCTGCTGCCGCAGCGTCTTTGCCGCTATTGCAATTCATTGTAAGATGCGACGCATAGGCGACCGTTAGAACGACCGCACCTCTTGTTCCTGGCGGTCTGAGGCGGGCGCCTGATTTATTGTAAGGACGTTGAAAGCTCCGGCTGTAGGAATGAATTGCCGGCAAAATAAATGGCAAGCGGATTAGTAATTCACATCGGCACAGGCGGGGATCGATCAACCGAGGTTCTGACGCAGGAACGTATTCGCATCGGCAGCGGCGCCGGTTACGAATTACAACTGCCCTCGCATGATGGAACTGTTTCGGACTCCCCTGTGCTCGAGCTGACTCGCGAGAATGGTTCTTACCATGTGGGCAGCTTCGACGGCGCCAGCAGTATCACTCATAACGGGCGGGCAATTCGGACCGGCGCTTCCATTCGTGACGGGGACGAAGTTCGGATCGATAGCCGCGACCTGCTGCTGACTTTCTTTCCTATTACGGCGCAGCCGGCGCTGGTGCCCGGCAGCCGGCGAGCTACCCACGTTGCACCCTTTATCGAACAAGCCGGTTTGGAATCAGCCGCGACCGCGCGTCGCGATGACGCCAAGGTCTTCCTGCGGGAGTTCACCCGCGAATTGGTGCGCGAGATTCGTCCCACGACCAAGATCGTTACGCTTGCGATTGCATTGGTCCTCGTCGGCGGAGTTCTCTACATCGGCTTTGCCCTGTTCGGCGAAGTGCGCCGCAGCCGGCGAGTCATCGATGACCAGCGCGCGCAGCTCGCCGCGATGAACGCAGAGGTCAGCAAGGCAAATAAGAAACTGTCGGAGCTGGGCGAAGATAACCGCGAGATTCGCGCGAGTCTTTCTCTCGCGGTTAAGCTCCGAAGCGATTATGGCAACGGCGTCTGTCTGATTGCCGGCTCATATGTCTTCGTCGAAACCGGCACCGGACGGCAGTTGCGATATCCCGAAACGCAGGTGACAGAGTCGGGTGCGACGGTGCAGAACTCGAATGATCAAGCACTGACTCCGGAAGGGCGCGGGCCGGTGGCTGAGTATGAATTTGTTGGCACCGGTTTTCTCGCTGGCGACGGTTACATCCTGACGAACCGCCATGTGGCCCAACCGTGGCTGGCTGACGAACGCGCGCAGAATCTGGCCAGCACAGTCAGGGGTCAGCCCCGCCTGAAAAAACTGATCGCATTTTTCCCCGGACAGACCAAACCCGTTATCCTCAAATTCAAACAGGCTGCGCAACGCGAGGATCTGGCAGTTTGCACTTTTGATGTGGCGGAGGTTACCAATCCGCTCCCGGTCTTGCCGCTGGAAAGAGAATCGGACACCGTCGAGGTGGGCAAGACAGTCGTAATGATGGGCTACCCCAACGGTCCAGATCGGCTGCTGGCAATTCTGGACGAAGACGAAGCGCGCAGCATTCAGGCGCGCTATGGCACTTTGGAATTGATCCTCGGCCACCTTTCGGAAACAAAACACATTCAGCCGCTGACGACCCAGGGGAACATTACCGACCTCGATGTGCGGCGCATCAGCTATGACGCGCGGACGGCGGAGGGCGGCTCCGGCGCACCCCTCTTCGGACCATCCGGTCATGTTATCGGCGTTAACTTTGCAGTGTTTACTGAAAACACGGCGTCGAATTTCGCCGTCCCCATTCGTTACGGGATCGCACTTTTAGAGAAGGCCGGGTGGACCGCGCCGGAACCGGTGGCCGGCGATCCGAGCGAGAATTCAAACACCGGCCAAACCAACACGCGTAGCGCCGCAGCTAATACCAATAGTGGCCATTAGTTTTCGGCAGGTCCGGTGAAGGAGCATCGATAGATCTTGTCAGGTTTGGCCGCCCCCTTAACTACCGCCCGCATCACCCCGGAATTATTCACTGGCAGCAGCATTAGTTCAGCCAGCCGGATACCCGCCATCCTTCTCTCGCTAATTCTGCTTACCGGTTTTGGGTTCCGCATCTTTCAACTGGGAACGGAAGGACTGAGTGAAGATGAGCTGAACAAGCTGGTCGCCGTACAGGACTATCGAGCGCACGGATTGACTGCCGCCAACGGTGAGCATCCGATGCTGATGAAGGCGATCATGACGGCCAGCATTCTGGCGGCTGAGCGTTGGAATTCAGCGCCGTGGGCCGCCAACAACCCGTCGATGCAAATCTCAGCCGAGAGCGCGCTGCGATTTCCCGGCGTCCTGCTCGGCACGTTCGTGTCGTTGTTATTATTTCTGATAGCAACCGAATTGTTCGGCGGCCGGATCGGTTTGCTGGCTGCGGCCTTTTGGGCCCTCGATCCCAGCGCAATTGGTTTTAGCCGTATCGCCAAGGAAGACATTTTTCTGCTCTTCTTTTTTCTGCTTGCCAACGTCTTTTGGTTGAGAAGTCAACGCCGCGCCGAAACCGGCGAGGACCGGCCGGAGATCTATTACTGGGCCACGGCTGCAGCGTTCGGCGCCATGATGGCTTCGAAATATCTCTTTCATTTCTTTGCTATCAGCGTCGCTTACTACTGGATTTACCAAAGCATACCCGCGACGCGCTGGCGGCTGGGACCACGGAAGTGGCTGATATTTTTCGCCATCATGGGCGCTACTTTTCTGTTGTGCAATCCAGGCATTTTGCTGCCGGGAACATGGCGGGAAATCCTGAAATTCGCCGGGGAGCATCGCATCGGCCATGACGCGTACGAATTCATGGGCCGGCTTTATCACAATCAAATGACGCTGTGGCTGCGCGGCTCGCCCTGGTACTTCTATTACGTTTTTATGGGCGTCAAGCTTCCGGTTTTGGAACTGTTTGCTTTCGTCGCCGGCTTCGTTCTTTTGTTTCGCAAGCGTCTGGGCGACGGACGTTTCTTCATACTCTTCTGGCTGCTGTTGTGGTTCCTTCCCTTCACTGTTCTGGGCGGAAAATTTACGCGTTACTTCACCATGGCCCTGCCGGTGATTTTGCTGATTGCAGCCATCGGTACTCACTACGTGGTTCATGGGCTGACTCGCTTTATCGATCGTCGCCCTGGTTCAACCAGTGTTGGGCAGCGAACTGCCGTACTGCTTTTCTCGCTGGTGCTTTTGTCTTTGTTTGTTGCCGCCATCAGCGCGATGCCGCATTACCGGCTTTACACCAACTCGATTGGTGGCGGGCCAACTGCAGCCGGTAATTATTTTCCGCATGATGAGTTCTATGACTCGAGCGTGCGTGAAGCGGTGGAATTTGTTGCCAAACGCGCGCCACCCGGTGCGCACATCGCCAGCGAGACGCCTACGCTCGTGAAGCACTACGCCGACCTCGCCGGTCGCGGCGATCTCGCTCCCGTCTCACTTTCCGATAAAGAAGCGGTGACCAAACTTGGCGCCGACGATTTCATCCTCGTCGCGCGCGGGCGGCGATACTTCAGTAACGACGCCCTGGTTAAGCGGTTGTCTGAAATCGCAATCCCCACCGGCAGCACAAAGCTTGGCCCGGTCCCTGCTGTCGATATTTATCAGTTGGATGCGACGCAGCGTCGCGCGCTGACCGGTGCGATTGAAATGATGTCGATGCGTAAATCCAGCTTACCCAACGGTCTCTGAGCTTCCCTGCGACTGTGACACTAAAGAATCCGTAACAAGACTACCCGCAGAATACGCAATCGCGTATCAAATCTGCTTACGATCGATTCCAACCTTATGGGTCGGTTTGAAGTCTCATCAACACCTGGTTTCAATCGGTGACCAACAACGGTGAACTATGGTCCAACGGTTTGGCGATAAAATGCGCTAAAAGTGGGCCTTTGTTGGATAACGGCATGCGTCTTGCCAACGTCTTCTTATGTTAGAATCATCCCTCCCCAGGTAGGCGAACAATTGGTGTACTTGTATGAAAGGGCGCAACAAATTCACTCCTGGCGGAGCATTTGATAACAGGATGGAAACGCGATAACGAATGACAAGCGTTCCCGTTTGGAAAAATTCCGCAAGACTCGGAATTGTCCTCGTCCTGCTACTGGCCGTTTTCCCGACGTCCCGGGTTTGCTACGCGCAAGCCCCGCCGGAAGTCCCTCCGGCAGACCCCTCGCCAGTAACTGCGCCACCCACATCCACGACCAACCAGCCGCAGTTTCGCCTTGAGCGCCTACCGATTGCCGGCGGCGCTGAGTTGCTTACCATCTTCGGTCGTTTCGATGGACTCGCCAATGGCCCGGAGGACTCTGCCGACACCGCGCTCGTCAGCGTCGTGCGCGACACGTTGGGCGACGACAACCCGGAAAACGATCGACTCCGTTACGTTTGGATGCTGACATACACCAGCCCGACGTGGCGTCAGCAACTGGCCGCGGCCGTTCCGTTTCTTTACAAGCGAGTGGGCAGCAAAGGCCGCGTGTCGAATGGTCCGCCACCGCCGCTGATCGACCTCGCCGTTACTGATCGACAGGTGTGGAATAACTTTTTCTGGATCGCGCTGCAGAATCTTTTCTTTGATAGTTATGGCGTTCCGGTAAAGGCCTCGAGTCGCACATATCGTCGCAACCTGGCGGAGTACCGTCGCGCGCATGTCGTTACGGCGCTGGCCGTTCTCTCTCTCTACGAAGCGACGGAAAAGGCGCCAGCTGCCTTCACCGACGCCGAGTTGACTGAGATAAAGGGCCGGCTCCTGCTCTCCGACAAGATGTTTGGCGGCATTGTCGGCGGCGACCGGCTGCCAGGACTTGTCAAAGCAAATGCCACCGAGGCGTTGGACGTACGAGGCCATAACTGGGAACTACTGCGCCAGCGCGCGGAAGCTGAGTCACTTTACTTCGAGCCGCTGACCTTACCGGATGGATCGGCAACGCACGCCATGCTTTGGATTTCGCGCGCCGATCTCGCGGCCCAGCCCACTCGCAAGTGGGAAGCCCGCTTTCTGAATATCGATAATCCATGGACGTGTAAAAGGTTGCGCGACTGGGACGGCTATGTCGAGAAGCGCTACTTTGACGCTGAGAATCGACCGGTGCCCGCAGGCACCGCGGGCGCGCACGAAGTGGAAATGATTCCGCTTGCGCTTTACGGGTTGGACCATCCCAAGATTCCCATCCTGCTGGTAGATTTCCGCGATACGTTGAACGCGAAGAAGCGCGAGATGTCGCGCCGCGTGCTGCAGGATGTAACGCGCGACATACTCTCGCTTTCGGCCTTTGGGGATCTTCCCTATTTTTTGGGACGATCGGTATACGACTTTGTCACCGGACGGCGGGGGATGGACATGAACCAGCCTTCACGTCTGCAAAGCTACGCGCAATTGAAACTACTTCTGTCTTTGGATGCTTCGCTCGCTCCTGACTTGCGCGACGAGATCTCGCAGCGCTTGGAATTAGTGCCCAACGATCCGCTGTTCAACGATGGGCCGGCGGAGGCGAAGCTCGAGCGGGAGCAATACAAAGCCCTGATCAAATACGCGCAGAGTCCAAATGGATTGCCTTCGCGGTTGGAGCGCGATCGGCGAGCTGAGATGGTGCCGCTGAAACACGGCCGCGCTGAGCAGGTGCTTTTCCGCCTGGCTAACGTGCTGAGTTTTGGCCGTTACCTTCACCGCGAAAGCGAAAGTCCGGAGCTCCTGGCTCGAATGGAGTTGGCGCGTCGAATTGAATACCACTCTCGTTTTCTACGGCAGGTTGCAGCCTCCAGCCCGCAAGTGGAAGTTGCTGCGAACATCGATGACGTGCGCCGGTCACTGCTGTTCCTTTCTGAGAACGGCGCCGAGGCGAATGGTAAGGCCGCACGGGCTGCGGGACGAATTTTTCTGCGCACGCAGGATGAGGAAACCCGCCGGCTCTGCCTTAGAACTCTCTACCGAATAAATGATAAGACTGCCCGCAGCGAACTGCTGAAGATTTATCGTCAGGAGCAACCAAACTCGGATGTGCGTCCGGCAATAGCCGACTATCTCCGACAGACGATTCGCGAAGATAAGCGCATTTCCAGCACGGATGTTCGGGCATTCCTTAACGTCATCGGGAAACCATAAACAGCGAGCAGTGATATGGGGCGGAATGTCTAAGGGAAAACTATGTTTGCGTGCCTTCCCAGTTGGGCCAGCGCTCTGGATGGCGCTTTGCTGTTTGGTCCTTGTCGCCTCAGCGCCGCTGCGCACAGAGGCCCAGGTCAACCGCGTCGTAGTTATCAAAGTAGACGGGCTGCCATACGATTTAGTGGACCAGTTCGCGCGCCAGCGTGATCCCCAAACCGGCAAGAGTCTGCTGCCGTGGTTCGATCACGTCTTCTATCGCAACGGCACGCGCGTTACCAATTTTTATGTAAGAGGCATGAGCCTGTCGGCGCCCTCCTGGTCGCTGCTGGATACGGGCCAGCACCTGCAAATCAAAGGCAACGTCGAATTCGATCGCTTCATCCTCTATTCGTACGACTATCTGAATTTCCTCCCCTTCTATTTTAAGAACGCCGGTGGTGGCAACGTCGATATGCCCGGCGTCGAAGTGCTTGATTCGCTCGGCGTGCCGCTGCTGATGGACGCGTACCCGCGGTGGCAACGCTATCCGAGTTTCCAGCTCTACCAACGCGGGATGAGATTCTCCACTCTCGGAGCTGCGGCCGAATCCAAGTTCGTTCGTAATCCCATCGACCTGCTTGAGGAATGGACGGCTGGAGCGCAGCTGCGAAACACTATTACCGATCAACTCGAACGGGAGTTAATAACCAAGCTCGCCGATCCTAAGATCGAGTATCTGGATCTCTATCTGACTACTTTCGATCACGTCGCTCACCACAATCGCGATCGCGAGTCAAAACTGCATGCGATCCAGGAACTGGACGGAGCGGTGGGACGAATTTGGGCGGCAATTCAGGCCACGCCTCAAGCCAGGGAAACGGCGCTGGTCCTGGTTTCGGATCATGGGTTCAATACCGACGAGCGCATTTACAGCCAGGGCTACAATCTGGTTAAGCTACTGGGACGACCTGAAGGCGGCAGGCATCACGTAATCACCAAGCGTCGACTGTTGATGGATTACGCGATCAAGGGAGTGAACCCGCTGGTCGGGTTGATCACGACCACGACCTCGCAGTCGTACTACCTCAAGGGTCAAAGCACCACTTATCCGACGGCCATGTTGGATTTCGACGGCAACGAACGCGCCGCGATCCATTTGCGTGATAGCGATCTCAACCTGCTGCACATTCTTCTCCAGCAACTGCAGCAGCGCCGGCTAGCGCCGCAAATGAGAAAGGCGCTTGCCGGTGCTTTCTTTTCCACTATCGATCGGCGCCGTTCGCAATGGCAGGCCGATATCGATAATTTGCAGGAGGAACTTCCGGCACTGCAAAAGCACATTGACAAGTTACAGGCTGAATGGGATTCCCGGCCGAAAAAATGGTCTAAGGAGGACATGGAGGCAAGGCGGGATGAATCTGCCCGGCGCGTTTTCACCCAAATGAGCCAGGAGATGCGACAGAAGAAAGGCTACTCTGAGTATGCGACGTCAGTGCAACTTCTGCTGAACCTGCGGCGGGAGAATTTTGATCCTTCCGGGTTCAAGGTCGAGGACTTGATCTTCCCCGGCGCGATGGGTGAAGGAAACTCGATCCATGAGTTGCAAAACTACGTAGCCGGCATCGCCCCTGGCGGGCTGGTCCTGCAATCCGATGGCTCGCTGGATCTGGATCGGAGTTTCATCCATATCGATTATTTCGCCCTGCTGAATGGACTTTCGGTGCGCAACAACCAGCAGCAGGGCATTTCCAATCAGCCGGTAGACTTTCTCGCCGTCCGAATTCCGCGGGAGCTGATCGAAGCCGCGTTGGCAGATGGAAACACGTTAAGCGGCGACGTGGTTTGGATCTATGGCGGGACTGATAGACAAGCGTTGATCCTTCCGCGCACCGATGACGCCGGGCTGCTTAGCCTGCGCTACCTGCCTGTGTCTGGTTTGAAACAGGAGCAGGACGGCCGAATCAAGTTCTCTCGGATCGAGTGGCGCGCGGGTTTACCGTTGCACATTTTCGAAGACCGAAACCTAAGCGTCCCGGCGGGCGCGAAGACCGAATGGTTGAGCGACTGGCACACTGACCTGGAATGGTTGCGCGCGCTTCACAAAACCGAATACTCTAACGCCCTGATAGGTCTAAACGAACAGTTCACTTTGTTCACGTCGCCGGAAATGGCTGCTGAGGCGCCGGGAATTTCGAACGACGAGCGCCTGGTCCGTCGACTGCGCCGCGAACAACGCCGGCTGGTTGAAACCGACCTTCTAATCATGGCAAACAATCATTGGAACTTTGACGTGCGCGGGTTCAACCCCGGCGGAAATCACGGTTCATTCTTTCGCATCTCGACGCATTCCACGCTCATGTTTGCCGGTGGCGAGGCGACCGGAATTCCGCGCGCTGCCGTTATCGACGAACCCTTTGACAGTTTGAGTTTTGTGCCGACAGTGCTAAACCTGACTGGTAATCTCATGCCGGGCAACGTTCCCAGCTCACCGCTGCAGACCAGGGGGTTCAGCGTTTTTCCTGGGCGGGTAATTCCCCTCTTGCATCAAAACCCGCGTTCCCCGCGGACCGGAACCCAGATTGCGAAGTGAGACAGCAGGCTGTTTGATGACTCCTGAAGAAAATGCCGCCGCCGATTCGCTCGCTCGTGACGCAACGCTGGACAGTCTTCAGGGCTCCGCTGACGCCAAACCAACCGGTGGCCGAAAGTCCGTCGTATGGATGCAGGGCATCGCGTTCCTGTTAGGCCTGGGCCTGCTGGTCTACGTCATCAACCGGGTCGGCATGCAGCCGATCTTTGATGCGCTGAAGCGGATCGGATTTGGGTTCTTCTTTCTGCTAGCGATCAGCGGCCTGCGTCATGTCCTGCGCACGATTGCGATGCGCACTGCGGTGCCGCCGGAACACCGCCGGTTTACTTTTTCACAGGCTTTTGCCGCGCGCCTGGGTGGCGAATCGATTAGCTTCCTCACTTTTGCCGGGCCCTTGCTTGGTGAAGCGACGAAGGTCGCGTTGTTGCGGAAGCGCGTCCCTCTCTTGCACGGCGTGCCGGCCCTGGTGGTTGATAATCTCCTTTATAATCTTTCTGTCGTTTTCTTCATCCTCAGCGGCGCTTGCGTGATGCTGGTGTCTTATCCGCTGCCGCGGGTCGTGCGCGAAATCCTGATCGTCATTGCCGTCTCGGCGCTGCTGGGAATACTGGCAGCGGCCTTCGCCGCCAGTCGCCGTGTCCTGGTGCTAACCTGGGCCATCGACCTGCTGGTGCGGCTGGGAATTCACCCGCGGGCGATTACTTCGCGGCGCCATCACATTCACCGCATCGAGCTGACGGTTTACGGATTCTACCGGCGGCATCCGCGATCATTCATGGCCATGCTGGCCCTCGATTTTCTTTCCCACGTCACCAGCGTGATCGAGGTTTATGTCACGCTGAAAATGCTCGGGTTCTCGCCTCACGTCGGAGCATCCTACGTGATTGAATCGCTGACAAAAGTAATTAACTTTGTTTTTGGATTCGTGCCAGCCACCATCGGAGTCTACGAAGGCGGCACTGAAGTCATCCTGCAGACACTGGGTTATGCGGCTGCCACCGGCGTTACGCTCGCCATCGTGCGCAAGGCCGGCATCGTTTTCTGGACGGTTATTGGTCTGGTTATACTGACTGGACGAGCGTTGCCGAATGCCTGGAGTCGTTTGGTGGATCGCAGCCCGCGACTACGAAAGATTATGGACAGCCTGGTTATCTCAAATATAGCCCACCGCCCGGCGCGTACCGCCGTAACCGTGGCGGGCATCGCCGTCGGAGTGCTGATGATAGTGTTCACCGTCGGTCTGGCCCATGGGGTTTTGCACGAACGCGGCCGCCGCGAATCAAACATCGGCGCTGAAATTATGGTGCGCGCTTCCGGATCAGTGGGTATCGGCGGCTCTCAACCCCTGGTGGTTCCTGTTTCCCACGCCGCGGAACTGGCAAAGGTAGACGGCGTGCGGCTGGCAGTTCCTCTGGCGCAGAGCTTCGATCGCAGCGATCGAGGTTTTGGCAGTCGTCTGATTGACGGAATAAATTTCGATGAGTATGCGGCGTTGAATGGCTTGACCATCCGGGAAGGTCGCAAACTTTTGGGCGGCGACGAAGCCATCATCGATCGTGAATGGCAGCGACAGCGAGAGGCTTCAGTCGGCGACACTGTGCAACTGTACGAACGCCCGTTTCGTATCGTTGGTGTTTATGAACCGCCGGGCGGCGGCCGCATCAAGATTCCGCTCGCTACCTTGCAGGACCAGTTAGGTGGCGAGGAACGTTGCAGCGCGATCCTGGTCGCCTCTGTCGATCCGGCGAAACAGGAAGATGTCGCCGAGTTGATCAAACAACGCTTTCCTGACGATCAAATTATCTTCACACGTGACTTGCCGGAACTGTACGCCTCCGGCGTACCAGCCTTGAACGTGTTCCTGAACGTGGTGGTCAGTGTCGCGGCGGCGATCAGCATGCTGGTTATTCTGTTGGCTATGTACACGACGGTGACGGAGCGTACGCGGCAGATTGGCATCCTTAAATCGCTGGGCATGTCAAAAAGCGCAATCGCGTGGGCCATCCAAAAGGAAGCTATGCTGGTCAGCGTGCTGGGCGTCGTCGCCGGAGTAGCACTGACCTTCGTCACGCGCTTTGCAGTTATGCGCTCGACGTCGCTGACCGTAGAAATCGAGCCAAAATGGATCATGGTGGCGCTCGGGGTCGGCCTGCTGGGCGGCACGATCGGCGCCCTTTATCCGGCCCTGCGGGCGGCCAGCCAAGACCCGGTTGAAGCGCTCAGTTACGAATAAGGAAACAGCCGGCGACCGAAGAGCGAAGCTCTTTGGAGTGCGGCGACCTGTCGCCGCTTTGGTATGTGGCGGCCTGCCGCCACTGAAGTTATGCAAACTAAAGTTTGAACTCTATACACCTGCCCGGATCGAAGGCTTCAACTCGCGTGAGAGGCGTATGGAGTTCAAGCTTTAGCTTGCCGTTCTTCTCGAGTGCGTCGCGACAGGTCGCGATGTGGGAAAGCGGCGACAGGTCGCCGCACTCAAAAGAGCTTCGCTAACTCCTACCAAAGAATATTTGGATTCTCGGCCAGTTGGTGTATGCTGCGCCGCGTTCAATAGGAACTCTCACTTACAACAATTTCATCTGAGGAGCACAGCATGAGAACACAGTCCCCCAGGTTCGTCGCTCAGTTGCTGGTCTGCCTGGTATTGATTGCGGTAAGCACGGCCAGTGCATCGACGCCGCCACCTTCCACACCAAATCCGGTAATCTCCCTGGCTTATCAGGAATTCTATGAGGCGAACGGTAAGAGTTTGGTCCGCTTCCGCTACCATGTCGAAAACTTCGCGGAGTTTCCGGATTCAATGTTTGCCGCAGCCCCGGCTTTGCCACCGTGCGGCAAGAACCTTAAAGCCTCGCGCACGTGGGTTGACCTTTACGATCAAGCGGGGAAACGGCTCCAGGGGTTTTGCGCCTTCGGCAAAGCCAGTGACCTGAACAGCATTTGGTTTGCCCTGGAGGAAGGTGTTGTTCCACCCAGTTGGATCTACATTGAGCTGACTGACAGGCAAACGTCCACGAAGTTCAAATCCAACCTGGCGGAGACCTCGCTCTAAGCGGGCTCGCCGACTGGTTGCTCAACGGGCCGGGACATCCTGGCCCATTATTTAGCTTAAGGAGAAAATCGAAAACATGAAACGTCTACCCCTGATTCTTACTCTAACCGTCTTCTTGTCGCTGCTCGCACTCGCGGCCAGCGCTTGCGGTGGCAGCACCGAAGTCAATGTCAACGCCAACGTGAAACCAGCGAGCACCCCCGCGACTGCGGCGCCGCCTGCTGCGACCACTCCGGCGACGACGACCCCGGCTGCCGCTACGACTTCAGTGACCGGCGTAGCCTCGTGCGACGAGTACCTGACGCAAGTCGAGAAGTGTTTGAATAGTAAGAACGTGCCCGAGGCAGCCAAGGCGGCTTACCGGCAGAGTTTGGAAACTAACCGCACTGCGTGGAAACAGGCAGCATCGACTCCGCAGGGCAAGGCAGCTTTGGAAAGTAGCTGCAAGGCAGCCCTCGATAGTGCCAAGTCATTTTTGGCTAGCTGCAAGTAATCGCGCAAAAGAAACTCGCGCAGGAAAGGCGGCGGATCAGTTCCGCCGCTTTTCTGTTTAATGAGGCAAGGTGCAAAGCAGATCCGACGAGAGGTGTACTGATGAACTGGATTGACGCGCTGCAGTGGCCCGCGATGATCGTAACAGTGATGGCCGCCTGGATGGTGGGTTCGCAACGGAAGTTCAAACGCAACTGGGGCTTTTGGTTGTTTCTGCTGAGCAATGTCTTATGGATAAGTTGGGGCCTGCACGATGCCGCTTATGCTTTGATTGCGCTGCAGGTGGCGCTGGCAATTCTGAATATCCGAGGAGCAAAGAAGAGCCAGCCCGCGTAAATGCCAATTTCAACGCCCGGTGATGAACTGTTGAGATGTTGACTCCAACATTAACACCGTGGCTTCAGCCCGGGGTGCAACACTTGGCCGGAAATATGCCAATCAACTAGCAGAGCCGCTTGCGGTAGCAAGCGGTTATAAACCGCTCGCTATCGCGAGCGGCTCTGATTCAACGGTAACTAGTTGGTGCGTCAGGCAAGGGCCCCCTTTTCGTACCCGTTTAAACGCCTTTCCAGTTTGGTGTGGGCGCACATTCACCGGGCTAAAGCCGCGGTGCTAATGAAAAAAAATCGCAAATCGCATCGTACCCAACGGCTACTCGCTTGGCGTTGGCCTGACTTCCCCGCTATCATTCGTCACACAAAGATCATCGGAAGCGCCCTTCATAGATAGCGCCCAGGATTCGCCAACGCTGGGGCTTCAGTGTTTTCAAACCCGAACGGTCGCTACCGGTCCCGGTCTAACTTCGCGACGAACGAAAGAGAAAAGAATCATGGCAAACGTCAAACCGACTCCCGAAGGCTATCACTCCGTTACCGCTTATCTGGTTATGAAAGGTGCTGCCGAAGCGATTGAGTTTTACAAGAAGGCTTTCGGCGCAACTGAACTGTTTCGCATGGAGCATGAAGGTAAGATTGGTCATGCAGAAATCAAGATCGGCGACTCGCCTGTCATGTTGGCCGACGAGCACCCGGAGATGGGATTTGTAGGCCCCAAAACTCTGGGAGGAACGCCTGTCAGCCTCATGATTTATGTCGACGATGTGGATACGGTTTTCAACCGCGCGATCGCAGAGGGTGGGGTGGAGATGAAGCCCCTGCAGGACCAGTTTTACGGCGACCGCTCAGGGACCTTAACGGATCCGTTTGGTCATGTCTGGACCGTGGCAACGCATAAGGAAGATGTATCGCCCGAGGAGATGAGCCAGCGGGCCGCGGGCCAACATTAAGTTGCCGACGCTCTCTGCTTAAGCAGTCGACGATGTTTTCGCCGGCTATCACTCTGTCTGCTGGAAAGCGATTGGCGCGTATGGTTGCTAAACAAGAACTCCCGCTGAGCGAATTCCTGAAGGATTTTCGGGAAACTATTGATTCGGCCACGAACCGCCTGCTGCTGATAACTGAAGAGCAAAGCGCGGTGCGCCGGGCGGAAGGCAAGTGGTCGAAAAAGGAAATCATTGGACACCTGATCGATTCCGCGGCCAACAATCACCAGCGGTTCGTGCGGGCGCAGTTTCGCGACGACCTGCACTTCCCCGGTTATCGCCAGGAGGAATGGATTCAGGCGCAACAATACAACCAGGAGCGGTGGATTGACCTGGTGCAATTGTGGAAGCACTATAACCTGCACCTGGCCCATGTCATGTCGGCGACACCGGCGGAGAAGCTGGCGACCTTGCGCCAGATTCACAATCTTGACGAAATAGCCTTTCACACCGTAGCTAAGAGCGAACCGGCTACACTTGAATACTTCATCCGCGACTATGTGGCGCATTTACAAAATCATTTGCGGCAAATATTCGGGAGCGAAACTCCGGAGGAATAATCCATGGCATACACACATCATGAACTGAAGCATAAGACCCTGGCGGAGCTGCGCGAGATCGCCAAGGACATTGAGCACGATGCCGTTAAGGGCTACACGCAGTTAAATAAAGAACACCTGGTGACGGCGCTTTGTCAGGCTTTGAATATAGACATGCACGAACATCACACCGTCGTTGGCATCGACAAGGCCTCGATCAAGTCCCGCATCAAGGAAATGAAGAAGAAGCGCGACGAGGCGCTGGCCGCCCACGATCGCGCTCAACTGAAAGTCGCCCGCCGCACCATCCACCGTCTGAAGCGACAAATCCACAAGGCGACGGTCTAGGCCAACGGGGCAGCAGCCGACAGTGATGGAGGGCTCCGTCCAGCCCGATCGTCGATACAAAGGGATGCGATCGACTTGACTCCGCTCGCCGCCGGGCTGGTCAATGTTGGGGCCCCTCGATTACTGGCGGGCTACTGACCCGTTGGTTATTGACTTTCCTCAACGGTTATCATAGAAACTCCGCAGAATTTTTCGCCTTCCAACCAAACAAGCATAGAAGAGAGGTAGCTTTATGAGACGGGCTATCAGCGTTAGCGTTAATGGTGTCGGCCGCCAGAACGAAGTCGAGCCACGCCTCCTGCTGGTGCATTACCTGCGCGACGTTTTGAACTTAACCGGAACGCATGTCGGGTGCGAAACGTCGCTCTGTGGTGCGTGCACCGTGCTGGTGGATGGGCAGGCAGTGAAATCCTGCACCATGTTTGCGGTGCAGGCCAATGGCGCCGAGATTACGACGATCGAAGGGCTGGCGAAGAATGGCGAGCTGCATCCGGTGCAGGAAGGCTTCTGGGAAAAACATGGATTGCAGTGCGGCTATTGCACGCCCGGAATGATTATGGCCTCCGTCCAATTACTCGATCGCAACCCTGATCCGTCGCAAAAGGAAATCCGCCAGGGCCTGGAAGGCAATCTGTGCCGCTGCACCGGCTATCAACATATCGTGGAAGCAGTGGAGTACGCGGCCAAGAAAAGCTGATCTTTGATCTTTGACCTTAGACCTTTGATCTTGCCTTTCGTGTCGCGACCAAGGCTTTCTCTTTATTCCAAAGATCAAAGGTCAAAGATCAAAGATCAAATCCGGAGATACCATGCCTAAAAAATACGTCGGAGAGCCAATCAAGCGAACGGAAGACCCGCGGCTGATCAAAGGCCTGGCGCACTATGTCGACGACATCAAGTTGCCGGACACGTTGCACGTCTGTTTTGTTCGCTCAATCTATGCGCATGCGCGCATCGCGGGTCTGGATGTTACCGAAGCAGAAAAATCCCCAGGCGTGGTCGCCGTCTACACCGGCACGGACGTGGCGAAAGTTGGACCAGTTCCCTGCGCGGCCGCGCTGCCCGATCTGAAAGTTCCGGACCATCGCGTACTGGCCGGCGACAAGGTCTATTTCGTGGGGCACCCTATCGCTGCAGTCGTTGCCACCGACCGGTATGCCGCGCGCGACGCTGCCGATCTGGTTGTAGTGGATTACGAAGACCTGCCCGCCGTGGTTGATGTCGAAGCCGCAGCGCAGGGCGGCACGGTCATCCATGAGAGCTTTGGGGACAACATAGCCTACAAACTCACGGCGGGCGAAGGAGACATCGATGCAGCCCTGGCGGGCGCGGACCACGTCGTCAAACAGCGCCTGGTCCATCAACGGCTGGCGCCCATCGCGATGGAGCCGAGAGGAGTTTTGGCCCGCTACTTCCCCGGCGAAGAAGAACTGACGGTCTGGTCTTCCACGCAGATTCCGCATCTGCTGCGGACTCAACTCGCCATCATGATCGGCTTGCCGGAAAACAAACTACGCGTCATCACTCCCGAAGTCGGCGGCGGTTTCGGATCGAAGCTAAATGTTTATGGAGAGGAAGCTCTGCTGGGCTGGATCTCGGTCCAATTGGGCCAACCGGTAAAGTGGATTGAAGGCCGGCGGGAAAATATTCAAGCGACCATCCATGGCCGCGGCCAGGTCGGCTACATCGAAATCGGGTGCAAAGACGATGGCACGGTTACGGGTTTGCGCTACAACGTTTTTGCCGACCTTGGCGCCTACCATCAACTGCTGACCCCGGCAATTCCAACTCTGACCGGCCTGATGTTGTCCGGCGCTTACAAGATTCCGGCGATTCAAATCAATGTCACCGGCGTGTTCACCAACAAGATGGCCACTGACGCGTATCGCGGCGCCGGCCGGCCCGAGGCAACCCACGTGGTCGAGCGCGCGATGGACCTGGTTGCAGCCGAGTTGAACATGGATCCGGTCGAAGTCCGCCGGCGTAATTTTCCTACGCCCGAGGAGTTCCCTTTCCAAACTGCTACCGGACTTTTCTACGACAGCGGAAATTACGAAGGCGCGCTGGCAAAGGCGCTCGAGATTTCGGATTATCAGAAACTGCGAGATGAACAAACGAAGGCGCGCGCGGACGGCAAGATAGTCGGCATCGGGCTCTCAACCTACGTTGAAATCTGCGCCCTCGGCCCATCGCAGGCAATGCCGGCAGGCGGATGGGAAAGTGCGACTGTGCGAATCGAGCCGACCGGAAAAGTGACCGTGCTAACCGGTGCGTCACCACATGGGCAGGGACAGGAAACTTCATTTGCGCAAATCACAGCCGACGAGTTGGGCGTCGATCTCAACGACGTCACGGTCATTCACGGCGACACTTCCATCGTGCAATATGGCATCGGCACGTTCGGCAGCCGCGCCACTGCAGTGGGCGGCACCGCAGTCTTTATCGCGTTGCAGAAGCTAAAAGAGAAAGCCACCCGAATCGCCGCGCACATGCTCCAGACTGATGCGGCCAACGTCGGGTTCAATGATTCGCGCTTTTCCCTGCTGGCGGCCGAAGCGGCCGCAGCCGGTGAAGCGCCTGAACCCGTAGTTCCCATCGGAGAATCGCCGGCGGGAGCTTTGCCGCAGCCTGAAGCGAACGGCAAGAGTATCACCATTCAGGATGTTGCGCTCGCGGCCCACATTGCGAAAGAGCTGCCGCCGGATATGGAACCGGGCCTTTCTGCAACTTACTTTTTCGAACCGAAGAATTTCACATTTCCCTTCGGCACCCACATCGCGGTCGTGGAAATCGATCGTGATACGGGCGAGATCAAATTTCTGCGTTATGTAGCGGTTGACGATTGCGGCAAGGTGATTAATCCCATGCTGGTCGACGGGCAAATTCACGGCGGTATCGTGCAGTCAATCGGCCAGGCGCTTTACGAGGAACTGGTTTACGACGAACAAGGCCAGTTAATCACGGGCACGCTGATGGACTATGCCGTGCCGCGCGCCTCAATGCTGCCCTGGTTTGAACTCGATCGGACTGAGACACCGTCGCCGGTAAACCCGCTCGGGGTAAAAGGCGTCGGCGAAGCGGGCACAATCGGCGCGACGCCGGCGATAGTGAACGCCGTGGTGGACGCTTTGGCGCCGTTTGGGGTGCGGCATCTGGACATGCCGGTGAAACCGGAAACCGTTTGGAAGATCATCAGCACGCAGTAGGACAGGGTGAGAAATCATGATTCCAGCTCAATTCGATTACGTTGCGCCGGCCACGCTTGAAGAAGCGCTGTTGCAATTAACCCGGAATCCGGACGAGGCAAAACTGCTGGCGGGTGGACACAGCCTGATTCCGGCCATGAAGCTGCGCCTAGCCCAGCCGCAAATGCTGATTGACATTGGCCGGATCAAGGACCTGGCGTATATCCGCGAAGAAGACGGGCAGATCCTGATCGGCGCAATGACCACTCATCAACAAATTGAATCCTCGGATCTCCTGAAGAAGGTTTGCCCGCTGCTGCCGGAATGCGCTTCACACATCGGTGACGTACAGGTGCGAAACAAAGGCACGATTGGCGGCAGCCTGGCCCATGCAGATCCCGCGGCTGATTGGCCGGCAGCCATCATTGCGCTCGGCGCGCGCATGGCCGCGATTAGCGTGAAGGGCGAACGTTTCATCAAGGCTGACGACTTCTTCACTAACATGTTTTCGACTGCCCTGACGCCGGGAGAGATTCTGCGCGAAATTCGCATCGGCATCGCAAAGACAGCGACCGGCTATGCCTACGCAAAAATGCATCACCCGGCTTCGGGGTTCGCCGTGGTGGGAGTGGCTGTGAGTCTGACCCGAAACGCCCAGGGCGCCTGCGAGTCGGCAAGTATCGGTGTCACAGGCGTGGCGGCAAACGCATACCGGCCCGTGGCCGCCCAGGAAGCGTTGCTGGGAACTAATTTGGATGAGTCATCCATCAGCGCTGCCGCAGCTCGTGTGTGCGAAGGCATCGAAGCCAACTCAGATTTGTTCGCCTCTGAAGACTACCGGCGCCACCTGGCCGAAGTCTATGCGCGCCGAGCGATTACCGCCGCCGCGTCACGAGTAAAGTAAGACAAGTATGAAAATCGAAGGCACTCAGGAGTTGCGCGCTGAACGCGAACGGGTCTACCAGTCGCTCACCGATCCGGAAGTTCTGCAGCGTTGCATTCCCGGCTTGGAGCGTTTGGAAGAAACGGCAGAAAACACGTACACCGCCAAACTGAAAACCGGCGTCGGCGCCGTCAAAGGAGATTTTCAGAGTACGGTGAGATTGGAAGATATGCGCCCGCCCGAACACTATCGCATCGTCGTTGACGGCAAAGGCGGTCCCGGCTTTGTGAAGGGCTCGGGTGATTTTGATTTGGAAGACTGTCCGGCCGGGACGCTAATAAAGTATAGGGGAGACATTCAGGTCGGTGGCCCAATAGCCGGCGTGGGCCAGCGAATGATTCTGGGCGCCGCGAAGATGATGGCCTCGCAATTCTTCAGCGCGTTGGAAGCGGAAGCGCGTACGGAGCCCGGCGATTCTCCGCCGAAACATGGCTTCATTCGGAATGTAATACGAAAGTTTTAAAGCGCGACGGTTTAGTTCGACGCGCTAGATGGGAATCGAAGCGACCTCGCCGGCGCTGCGACGCTTTGCGCGAAAGAGTCGTTGACGAATACCGAGCCGCTCGCGATAGCGAGCGGTTTGGAACCGCTTGCTACCGCAAGCGGCTCTGTGGCTGCTTGTTATTTGCATCGAAGAGCGTCCCGGTGCGATTATTCGACCCTTTCAGGGTGCGAAGGATGATTTCCTTAGATACCCAGGGTGTTACGCTGGGCTACGTTTTTCAACGCCTTCGGCGTAGGACCGAGCCCCAGGGTTTTGCACATCCGCAACGCGTATGGCACTGATGACCTCACTCCCGTTCTGCTTCATGCTCACTGTTGCGCCCTGGCCTTTGCGATAAAGGCTTCGATGTCAGCTATCCGGCGCGGCAAAGCAGCAGTCAACCACTCGCAGCCATCAGCAGTTACCAACATGTCATCCTCGATCCTCACGCCGATACCTTTGTACTTTTCAAAAGCCGGCCGCACCGCCGCGATGAATTTTTCGCTGGCTTCGTCCTTCGGCAGATTGTCCAGCGCGTCCGGGCGCAGATAAATACCGGGCTCGTTGGTGAAAACCATTCCCGGCGCCAGCGTCGCACCGCCGCCCACGTCATGCGCATTCATGCCCAACCAGTGTGATGTGCCGTGCATAAACCACACGCGATACTGCATCGAGTTCAGATCGGTAATCAGCCGCAATCGTAAGAGTCCATCCTTGATTACCGCCAGGGCTGCTGCGTGGATCTGTCCCAGCGTCGCGCCAGGTCGCGTGGCTTTCGCCGCCGCTTCCTGTGCGTCATAGACAATCTGATAAATCTCCGCTTGCTCCTTGCTGAACTTGCCGTTGACGGGAAAAGTGCGAGTTACATCGGCCGCATAATGTCCGTATTCAGCTCCCACATCCATCAACAAAAGCGCGCCGGGCGTCACCGGTGCCTGCGATTCCTGATAGTGCAGGGTGGTTGCGTTTGGCCCACAACCGACAATGTCCGGATAGGCCCAGTTGTCGGCGTTGCGTAACTTGAAGGTGTGCGCCACCTCGGCGTCGACTTCATATTCCCACTTGGCTTCTTCCGCAAAGGCCTGGGCCCGTTCATGCGCTTCAATGCTGATGTCGATGGCATGCTGCATCAACTGCAGTTCGATCGCCGATTTGCGCAACCGCATTTCAATAAAAATCGGCCAGGCATTCTTCAAAGTAAAACCGTCCGGTGACTTGGTGAAATCCTGAAACAGTTTTTGCTCTTGCCGGTATTCGCGACTCTCGTTGTCCGAAGAAAAAGAACCCAGCAGGAAAAGTTGCGCTTCGTTTTTCGTGGCCGCCTCGAACAGACCGGCGTAGCCTTCGGCCGGCGCTGTGGGGCTGGTGGAGAGGAAAATCTTCTCCGGTTGTGGCCGGTAGGGTTGGCGCGCGCGAATCGCTTTCAGGAAAGCTTCAAACTGACGACCAGCATCCGACGGTCTGAACACATTGACCTCGGCATCCCAGATTTCTTTGATACCGGAAATCTGCCGCGCTTCTTCCGGCCCGTACATGCGGCCGTTCCGGCCCTCAGCCATGGCGCTGCGACGCGGGAGAAACAGGACCTCAGGCGTTTTCGCATTGCCCGGCATCAGCACCAGCGTCGCGTCCTTCTGTTTCAAGTTCGTTAGGTAGTAAAAGTTGTTTTCCTGCCGGTAGGGATAATCAACGTCGTTGGTGTAAACGCGAGGCTCCGCGCTGAACAGAATCAGAATTCCCTTCGGCCCGATTGCGCGCGCGACGCGGGCGCGTCGTTCGGCTAGCTCTGCCAGGCGCGTGCTGTCGTTGATGACCGGGGCGGGCGGCGTCGGCCTAATGACAGAAGCGGTATTTCGCCTTTGCGCCGAAGTGGATCGCACTGGCGCACTGAAGCAAACAACCGCCAGAGCGATGACCGTAAACACACCATAGCGCGCAGCGTTTTTCATTCCGCTATCTCCTGAGAATGAGTTTTTGAACTGAAACAGATCCTGGAAAGGTGGCGCACAAACTGTCCGCAGGTTACGCAGATTCAACGAGCAAAGAGTTAAGGGCAAAGAGTTGAGGGCGGAGCTGAAGCTGACGAAGCTGCCTTTTCGATGACAAATGAAGCCTTCTTTGCCCTTTGCCCTTTGCTCTTAGCCAAAGATCAAATCTACTGCTACGGCTTTCTTCGTAGCGGCCTTCGGATTGGACGTTCGCCGGGCGGGTAGACGCGCGTGGTTCCATTGGGCCGCCGCACGACGGTGGTGCCATCGGGTCGGATAACCAGCTGAGTGCCGTCTGGCAACGTCCTGACCACCGCTCCGTTCGGCATTGTCTCGACCCGCTCCGGCTTGATATTCGGAACACCCGGTTGTTTTGGCACGCTCTGGAAAACATTTGCATTGGGAAAATTCTCCCAGGTACCAGGCGGCACGGCGGGCACGTTTGGAGCGTCCTTATGCGCCGGCTCGTTCGTCTTTTGGGCGGTCGTCTGCTTGGGATCCTTACCAATGATAACTCGCTTGATGGGTGGTTCCGTGGTGCTCGGCTTACCCGTTTCAATTTTGGGTTCATCAACGGCAACCGACTGCTCATTCACTGGCTGCGGATTTGGATTAGAATTTGAGTTGGTCTCCGCTGGCTGCGGCGCCGCCGGTCGCTCGGCCGCCACGTCACGATTCTTCATCAAGCGATAGCCGTAAAAGCCACCGGCGCACAAAAGAAGCACAGCCGCCGCGATGGCCGCTTTCCAAACCGGCGAGCCTTTTCTTGGCGCCGGAGCTTGCACTCTGGTGACAGTTTCTGCGGCCGCCGTCTGGACCTCCGTCGGCATTGCCGTCCTCCGATCATTGACCAGGGCTGTCGGCTGTTCGGAGGCAGGCGTGCCAATGGTCCTGGCTGCGGCTCCCGTACCCGACAACAGAACTGTTGCAGCTTCACGGTCCGTCACCGTTGAAGCTGACTCGCGGGCCGCCGTCAACGCGGTACGCATCTCCGCCGCTGTGCCATAACGCCGTTCGCGGCCCTGGGCCATTCCCTTCGCCAAAACCGCCGCTACCGCGGGACTTATGTACGCCGCAACTTCGTTGGCCGGCAATAACGGATCGTCCTCACCATTTACCAGCGAGGCTGCCCGGCTCAACGCGTCCGGCGGTTTCACGCCAGTCGCCAGGTGATAAATCGTCGCGGCCAGCGAATAAAGGTCACTGCGCGGATCCGTGCCCAGCCCCTGCACCTGTTCCAACGGCGCATAGTTTGGCGTGTAACCAAAAATGCTAGCCGAAGTGGCCACGGACATTTGCCCCACCGAACCTTTGGCCAAACCAAAATCCAACAAAACGATTTGACCGCGCGAGGTCAGCTTCAGGTTTTGCGGCTTGATATCGCGATGAACAATTTGCGGTTCCTGCGTGTGCAGATAATCCAGCGCGTCCAGCAACTGGTCGGCCCATTTCAGCACTTCAGCCGTCGAGAAAGGGCCGCCGCGCTGGTCCAGCATGGCCGCAAGATCATTCCCGGCGATAAACTGCATTACCAGAAACTCGCCATCACCTTCATTGAAGTGATCGCTGACTCGAGGCAGCGCCGGATGATGCAGGCCGGCCAGCAAACGCGCTTCGCGCTCAAACTGTTTGCGCAGACGCTCGTCGGTAAAGAGCGTTTCCTTTAGCGCTACGATCGTATCCAGTCGTTGATCCATCGCTTCGTAGACCGAGCCCATGCCGCCCTGACCGAGCTGGCCTACGACGCGATACCGTCCCTGTAAAACTGTTTCCGGTGCGAGCATTTCTTTAACTAGTAAATCGTAAATTGTGAATAGGAAATAGAAGTACGCCCGTTCTGCGTCGACTATTCACTATTTATCATTCACCATTTACTTTCTCGTGACCATTCACCATTTACTTTCTCGACGGAGTCTAACATTTACAATTAACCCAGCCAAGATTCATGTGCCAAATCGTGAATAGTGAATAAGTACAGAATTCAGCGCCGACGATTCACCATTTACCATCTACCATTTACCATCTACCATTTACCTGGCTCTGCATTTGCGGCCAAACCAGCGTATGCTATGCGCCATGAGCAACCGCACCCCCGTTGATCAGGATGATCAGATCATTGACATTAGTCCAATCGAGCGCCGCCCGCGTCGTCGTTGGCGGCGCTGGCTGTTGCTGGCCATCTTTCCGCTTTTCATTCTCGCCGGACGCGCGCTGTCGATTTATCTATCCGCGCTTTGGTTCAGCTCACTCGGATACGCGCCCATTTACTGGTACATCTTTCGGCTCAAACTGATTCTGTTTGTTGTCTTCTTCGTCCTTACGGTTGCCATTCTTTGGGCTGGGTTCCGCCTGCTGGAGAGCGCTTTTGGCCCGTACGTGATGGAAAAGCGCACCATCCTGCTGAACAACCAACCGGTCAGTGTTGCGCCGGGGCGCTTCATGCGGCCCGTCGGCTGGGGCGTTACAGCGATTTTCGGCTTCATCTTCGCGCTGGATATGCGAAGTAACTGGCGGAGCTTCGCGCTCTACGCGAATCAGGTTCAAACTAATGTCACCGATCCAATCTTTCAAAAGCCGCTGGGGTTTTATCTCTTTTCCTTTCCCATCCATCAACTACTAAGCTGGTGGGTGTTGTTGCTGGCGTTCGTGCTTTTTTTCGCCGCGATTGTTTACGCCGTCGTCGCAAACATGGAACGGCCCGAAGCGTCGGCCGTCAAAACCGCGGTCCGCACAACCAGCATCGCAGCCGTTTCTATTCCGTTGGCCGCGTTTCTGTTGTGCCTGGCTTGGCGCTTCTTCCTTTCGCGCTATCCATATTTGTGGGAAGACCACCAAACATTTTCCGGCGTGACTTACATGGAGGCCCACTTCCTCTTGCCGGGCCTGCTATTCGTAGTCGCAGCCTTGATCGTTGCCGCGGTGGTTGTGCTGCTAAATGCACTAACGAAAAAGCGTTTACGTCTAATCCTGCTCGCTTTGGCGATTCCGATCGTCGTTTACTTCGTCGCTGTTATCATAATCCCCGGGTATGTCACCAACTTCATCGTGAAGCCCAACGAGCTGGGTCGTGAGCTGCCCTACATCGAATACAACCTGCAGGCGACGCGCAAGGCATTCGGCATCGACAGTATCGAGCTGCGTGAATTCGCCGCAGAGAATTCAGTCGAAGCGCTGAATCTCGGCAACAATCGCCCCACACTGGACAACATCCGGCTGTGGGATTGGCGCGCGCTGCAGGACACGCTGAAGCAAACACAGGCGATTCGCACCTACTACGATTTTCCTGACGTCGATGTCGATCGGTACAACGTGAAAGGCCAGGCGCGGCAGATGATGGTAGCGGCCCGCGAGATGGATACGGGCAAGCTGCCTGAATCGTCACGGAATTGGATCAACGAGAAACTGATCTACACGCACGGCTACGGCGCCACTATGAATACGTCGAATGGGTTCACGCCCGAAGGCATGCCGCAATTCGTCCTTTCCAACATGCCGATCCAGTCGACGGTCGAGGAGATCAAAGCCGCGCGGCCACAGATTTACTATGGTCAGAAAACGAATACCGACGTCTATGTAAAGACTAAGCAGAATGAGTTTGATTATCCGCAGGGTGAAGTAAACGTTACGACCAGCTATCAAGGCACTGGCGGAATCCCGGTGGGTGGCGGACTGCGCCGCATGCTGCTGGCCTGGGCGCTGGGCGATCTTTCCAAGCTTCCTTTTTCTGATGACGTCACGGCCGATAGCCGCGTTCTGATCAATCGCAACATTCGCGAAATCGTTAACGGCATTGCGCCGTTTCTCATCTATGACGATGATCCTTATCTGATTGTCGGGAGCGACGGTCAACTCTACTGGATGATCGACGCTTTCACGGAATCGTCGAACTATCCCTACTCGCGGCACCATCGCGTGGGCGAGAACACGATCAATTACGTTCGCAACAGCGTGAAGGTAGTCATCGACGCCTACAACGGCACGACGCGTTTCTATGTTTTTGATTCGCAGGATCCGCTCATCGCCACTTATCGCGCCATCTTTCCCACGTTGTTCCTGGACGCCGGCCAAATGCCCGCAGATCTGCGGGCGCACGTGCGTTATCCGGAAACGTTGATCAAAGTTCAGGGCGAAGTCTACGGCCTGTACCACACACAGAGTTCGAAAGTCTTCTTTCAGCGGGAAGACGTTTGGAGCATTGCGCAGCAGGTTGGCATCGACGAACAGAACAAGAAACAGGGGTCGCCCATCGATCCTTACTTTGTGCTGATGCAGTTGCCGGGCGAGCCCGCCGGTAACGAGTTTGTGATTATCCTGCCCTTCACGCCGGCAAACCGGAACAACATGATCGGCTGGATGGCCGGGCGTTGCGACGGGGAGAACTACGGAAAACTTCTGGTCTACAACTTCCCCAAGTCGCGCTTGATAGATGGCCCGTTGCAAATCGAAGCCCGCATCGATCAGAACGCGCAACTCTCCGCGCAGTTCAGCCTTTGGAACCAACAAGGCTCGCGCGTCTTGCGCGGCCATCTCCTGGTGATACCCGTGGGCAACTCACTGCTTTACGTCGAGCCGGTTTACCTGCAGGCGGAACGCAGTCCGATGCCGGAGTTGCGACTGGTTGTACTCGCGACACAGGAACGACTTGGCTACGGTCAAACCTTTGACGAAGCGATGACGAGCCTGTTCGGCACGGCGCTGAGCAAACCCGCGGAGGTAAAGACCGAACCAACGGCGCCAATTACCCCGGGGCAAACGCCGACACCAACTCCGGCCGCATTTCCGACTCCGAGCCAGAGTACGCAACAATTAATCAACCGGGCGTTGCAGCAATTCGACGAGTACCAGCGGCTGACAGCGCAGGGAAAACACGGCGAAGCAGGGCAGAAACTTGATGAATGCCGCCGCACGCTCGAGGAATTGAGGCGAACCAGCGCCACCACGCCACGACCGTAGGATTGAGATCAACTATGGACGGAAGATCAGGCAGAGTGTTGATTCTGGAGGACGACGAGGAACGTTGCCATTGGTTTCAAAGACAACTCGCGGCCAGGGAACACGACATTACCTGTGACATCGCGCAAGCGATTGCGTGGCTGGAGAAGAACGACTACGAGACTATTCTACTGGATCATGATCTAACGGAAGAGCACTACTACTCCGACGCGCATGACGATGAGGGCACTGGCTACGCTATCGCGTCCTGGTTGGCGGCACACCCGGAAAGCCAGCCCGACGCGACGATCGTGGTCCATTCACTTAACTACGTCGGCGCAAAGCGCATGCTGGACATCATGCGCGCCGGCGGCCGCAACGCGGAGCATGTACCGTTCCCTTACCTGCAAGCCGGCTTGATTATTCGCCAGTGAGCGATAGCGGAGCTCTTTGGAGTGCGCCGACCTGTCGGCGCTTTTTTTTGCAGCAGCTCCCGCCGCAGCTCAACGGAGGCGACGGGTCGCCGCACTCCAAAGAGCGCCGCTATCACTGTTCACTGCTCACGCAGTTCTTCCATCAACTTGTGTCCAGCCGCGATCGTCTCTTTGTATTCCGGCTCGAAACCTTTTACTGGACTGAGCGCGAACATTTCAGTTAGCTCCCGGCGCGCGTCGGTGTCTCGTCGCGCCGCATGAAAGGCTTCCGCCAAACGTAGCCGCGTCATCGCGTTGGTTGGCCCAATACGTTTCCCTTTTTCCAGCAATTCAATTGCCTTCGGTACATCACCGCCGAGGAGTCGAGGCGCCTCGACGTACACCTGTCCCAGCGCGGTGTACGCGGCGCCGCCCTGGAACCCTTCGTCAATTTTCAGCACGGCCTCCATCTCCGCCCGAATGTCTTCGATGTCAGTCAAGCCCGCTAACGTATTCGATCGCGCGTTTCCGCCAAGATTTGCACCGAGCCAGAAATGACCCTCAGGTTTGTTCGGCTGAAAACTAATAGCAGTCCTGGCAGCGTCGACGCCCTCACGATAGGCCTTGTAACGCTCGTCTTCATCCGTCGTATGCGCGCCGAGATAATAGTCAAACTTAGCGATCCGCCAGGCCACATCGTAACTGTCCGAGTCTTCGATTATGGCTTGCCGCAACAGCGTCAGCGCCTCGCGCACCTTCGGCAGTTCTTCGCGCTGTTCGTATAGCGCGTCCGCCTGACGGGTCTTCTCAGCCGCCGATTGCGTATCCGCAGCGGCCTGATTCTCCGGAGTAACGACCGTAGTCTTCCGGCACGCACCTACCAACAACAGCGCTAAAACCATCGAACTATATATTTGAACATGTTTCAACCTCATCGTTTTTCTAAGCTTTTCGTTATTTTGGCTCTCGATTGTATGGTCTACTCATACACTCGCGCAGCGCGCTAACCAAAATCCGCGAAATGGGTTAATATCCCTTCCCGAAAGTCCGAACATACTTATTTAAGAAGCAAAAGCCTGGGAGGAATCACGCTTGGCTGCCGCCGTATTCTACGATCTAGAGGGGACGTTGGTGAGCACTAACCTGGTGCACACCCTCGGCTACTACGCGCGAAACCAGCCCGGCCTTTTTCGCAGTTTCAAAAAAAGCGCGGCCACTGTTCTCAGCCTGCCCCTGTTTGCGGTCACCGATCAGTATAGCCGAAAAGTTTTTAACGACCTCTTTTTCACTCGATACAAGGGTGAATCCGAAGACCGCCTGCGGTTCTTCGCCGACGACTTGTTCGAGAAAGTGCTCAAGCCGGCGGTTTTTCCCGGCACATTCGAACTGATCGAAAAAGCGCGCAGCTTAGGGATGCGCCAGGTCGTAGTCACGGGCGCGCTCGATCTGTCGGTGAAGCCATTAATGGAGTACCTGGGTATCGAAGATTACGCGGCCAACAAACTTGAGTTTGTGAATGGCATAGCCACCGGCCGTTTATTGCCGCCTGTGCTCGCGGCGGCGACCAAGGCATCATGGATCAGAATTTTTGCCGAGCGCGAAGGGATTAGCCTCAGCGAATCCTTTGCCTATTCAGACAGCATGAGCGATCTACCGATGTTGTCGATCGTGGGACATCCGGCGGCTGTGAATCCGGATATGCGCCTTCGCCAGACAGCCTTGCATCATGATTGGCCGATTCTGAACTTGAAGTGAATGGAGAGAGTTGAAGTGGTAAATGGTCAATAGTAAATGGTGAATAGTAAATGGTAAGAGATGGGCACAAGATTTCTTGTAAGAGTGCTGGTTGTTGGGCCTCAGATTTAGAGTCTTCGTGGTCTGAACGGAACCGTAGAATGGGGGAACAGTCGGCATAACTTTTCTTACAAGGAGCAGAGAAATGCGTCCCCATCAGAATCTTCAGGCCTGGAGCCAATCCGTAGAACTGGTAACGACCATTTACAAAACCACTGAGCGATTTCCGAAAGAGGAGCGCTATGGACTTACATCGCAGATCCGGCGTGCCGCAGTCTCGATTGCAGCAAATATCGCCGAAGGCGCGGGGCGTCGGTCGCCAAGGGAATTCGCTTATTTTCTGTCGAACTCACAAGGCTCCGCCAGTGAGCTTGAAACGGAATTAATAATCGCAAACAAGTTAGGTTATCTGGATGAAACAAACTTCACCAAGCTAACCTCGGAATTGGACAGAATTGGCCGGCTAATAACGGGTTTGTCGCGATCCTTGAGCGGACCAAAAGACTTATCCCTTTGAGGGCGAAAGAACCCCCTCTTTAACCATTTACCATTTACCATTTACCGTTTACCGATTCCTATGCCTCTACAACTACGACGTAAAACACACGAATCGATCGTCTACATCGACAGCGATAGCGCGCCGCGGATTATTCCCTCGGGTGAGGATTTTATCCTGGAGGATCTCCCGATCGGGACGCGGGTGTTGTACCCCAATCCGCCGATCAAAGGCTTGCCAAATCGGGAAGCGGCGATTCGTTATGCCCTGAATCACCCGCACGACAGCGATCCGCTCTTTGCGCAGCTCTATCCGGGGATGAAGGTCACGATTGCGGTCGACGACATTAGTCTGCCCCTGCCGCCAATGGCCACTCCGGACATTCGCCAGACGATGTTGGAAATTGTTTGCGAGATGCTGAGCGGACATGGCGTTGACGACGTTCACATCATTGTGGCGAATTCCCTGCACCGGAAAATGACGGCATGGGAAATGAAGCGCATGTCCGGACCAAAGATTTTCGATGAGTACTATCCCGATCGTTACTACAACCATGACGCTGAATGGACCGACGGGATGCTGAAGATTGGCGAGACGAAGCAAAAAGAGCCGCTGTCGCTCAATCGTCGCGCGGCGGAAAGCGATTTGCTTATCTATTGCAACATCAACCTGGTACCGATGGATGGCGGTCATAAATCAGTGGCGGTTGGTCTCTGCGATTACGAATCCCTGCGCGCGCACCATGAACCGCAAACGATACGAGATTCAGACAGCTATATGGATCCGGCGCGGTCGGAACTGAACCGGAAATGCTCGCGGCTGGGCCAGCTGGTGGATGAGCACCTCAACGTCTTCCACATCGAAACCGCGATCAACAATCGCATGTACAAGAGCGACATGGATTTTTTGCTGAAGAACGAAGACGATTTTACCGCCTTCGATCGGATGAAGTTTGAAGCGATGCGTTACACCATGAGCAAGCTGCCGCGCGGCGCGCGGCGCAAACTCCTGCACTCGCGGCCTTCGCAATACGAAATGATCGCCTGTCACGCCGGCAAGACTGAGCCGGTGCATGAAAAGATCATTGAAAAAGGATTTGCTCAGTACGCCATTCCGGTCAGCGGTCAGTGCGACATTCTGATCACCGGGATTCCCGATATTTCGCCCTACAATGTTTACTCGATTTTGAATCCCCTGCTGGTCCAGGTGATGGGGTTGGGCTACCACTTCAACTTCTACCGCAACAAGCCTTTGTTGAAGAAGGGTGGCGTGCTGATCGTTCATCATCCCTGTTACGACCAGTTCGATCACGCGTTTCATCCCAGTTATATTGAGTTTTTCAACCGCCTGCTACCGGAAACTCGAGACGCTTTTGTCCTGCGAGACAAGTACGAACGCGAGTTTGCCAACAACCCGAGCTACGTCGAGATGTACCGCCGCGGAAACGCGTATCACGGCGCGCATCCATTTTTCATGTGGTATTGGGGCGAGAACGGGCGGCAGCACGTCGGCAAAGTAATTGCGGCCGGGGCCGAAAACGCGCATGTGCCGGCCATGTTGGGCTGGGACCGGGCGGATAACCTGACGGAAGCGATTGCGATGGCGCGGAGCTACATGGGCAACTCCGCCGAGATAACGATGCTGCATCAACCGATCATCGGCATCGCGGATATGGAGTGATCATTTTCCAGATGTACTTTTTCATTTCCCATTTTTCATCGATTGGTTGACATGACGTTATCGCCCACTGAAATTTACCGCGATCGAAAGATCTTTATCATCGGAAGCACAGGCTTTCTGGGCAAGGTCTGCCTCAGCATGTTGCTGCATCGTTTCCCGAACGTGGGACGAATCTACGTCACGGTGCGCGCGCGCTCGCAGGAAGAATCTGAAACACGTTTCTGGAACAGTGTGATTACTGCGCCGCCTTTCAACCCGCTGCGCGAACGTTACGGTGCGGCGCTCGAAGGCTTCCTCAAAGACAAAGTCGTCGTCCTCGGCGGCGATATCGGCGATGACAACCTGGGCTACACCGATGAAGAAGCGCAACGCGTGGCCGATGACGTTGACGTGATCATCAACACCGCCGGCAATGTCACCTTCAATCCAACCCTGGAAAGCGGGCTGCGAACCAACGTCGTCGGCACGCAGAATGTGATCGCTTTTGCCAAACGGATGAAACGGCCGGCGCTGATTCACGTTTCCACTTGTTTCGTGGCGGGCAATCGCTCCGGTGCGGTTTTTGAAAGCGAGCCTGTTATCGGCTATTTCCCGCGACGTCCGGAGTTGAAGGACGTCGACTTCTCAGTCGAACAGGAAATCAAGGATTGCGCGAAGCTGGCGGAACGGGCGCGCGACGAAGCAAAAGACTCAATGATGGTCGCGTACTTTCGCGATCAGGCGCGCAAGCGTCTGACTGAAGAAATGCGCGACGCCGACGATCCCGATGCGCTCGGTTTGGCAGTAGCTCGCGAACGAAAAGTGTGGATCCGCAATCGCCTGACTGAGCTCGGCATTAAGCGAGCCGAGTGGTGGGGTTGGCCAAACATCTACACTTACACCAAGGCGCTCGGCGAACAACTGGTGGCGGCTGAAGACGGAATCGTGCGCAGCATCGTCCGCCCGAGCATTGTTGAATCGGCTCTCGCCTATCCGTTTCCCGGCTGGAATGAAGGCTTTACTACCACCGCGCCGATCATCTTCATGGCCCTGAAGGGTCAGAAGCAATTGCCGGCGAATCCCAAGCTCATTCTCGATATTACTCCGGTCGACCAGGTCGCGTCGGTGATGCTGGCCGTGACGGCGCAGGCGTGCGTCGAAGAGCCGGCCATGGTCCACCAGGCAGCTACCGGCGATTCAAATCCCAACGATCTGAAAAGAATCATCGGGCTGCTCGGACTCTTCCGGCGCAAAGACGTGCTGGAGAAGGATGGCGGTTTTCGTTTTCTGAAAGAAATATCTGCCCGGCTGGAGCCGCGCCGAGTGTCGCCCGAACGCTTCGAAGCTACTTCCGTGCCCATGATGAACACCGCGGCAAAGAAGCTGTCTTCATTCCTGGACAAAGCGCGGCCGCGCTGGGGCGGAGGCCGGATCGTGGATGCAATCGAGATCGTGAAAGAGCGAGTGGACCGGGTTGAAGAGCTGACGACGGAAGCTAAAGAAGCGTTCGAAATGTTTCGGCCCTTCACGATCGAAAACGCCTACGTGTTTCGTTCCGACAACGTCCGCGCGGTTTTCGCCAGGATTCGCCAAGACGAAAAGGACCTGCTGCCCTGGCATCCCGAAAAATACGACTGGTACGACTACTGGCTGAACATTCACATGCCCGGGTTGCAGAAGTGGGTGTTTCCGAAATTGGAAGAAGACATGCGCGCACAGCCAAAGCGCGTCTACACCTATCGCGATCTGCTGGAGCTGTTCGAAACTTCGACCAAACGTCACGCCACCCGCGTCGCTATGCGCATCGAGCGCGATGGGCGCAAAGAGCAATACACCTACGCCGACGTGCGCGAGCTCGCAACGCGGGCCGCCGGGTTCTTCGCGCACTCAGGCATTAAGCCCGGCGAGCGCGTGATGCTGCTGAGTAACAATGCACCGGAATGGGGCATGACGTATTTTGGCGTGCTCAAAGCCGGAGCGACGTGCATTCCGGTGGATCCCAAAAGCTCGACCGACGAAGTGGTTAACTTCGCTCGCGCGGGTGACGCCTCCGGCATCGTTCTCAGCGAAGCGATGGCCCAGGATCACCCTGAACTGGCAGAGAAGTTAAAGAGCGCCGGGCTCACCGGCACGCAAGTCTGGCAATTCAATGAAGTGTTCGCGATGCCCGATCAGGAGACGGAAGATCAACGCATCGCCCTGCTACCGGCGCGCGTTACCGCCCAGTCAGTCGCTTCGTTGATATTCACTTCGGGCACAACTGGACGGCCCAAGGGTGTGATGTTGTCGCATCGCAACTTTACCAGCATGGTCTCGATGCTCTCGTCGGTCTTTGATATGACTACCGGCGACGGTGTGCTCTCCGTCCTTCCGCTGCATCACACGTTTGAATTCTCCACCGGCTTTCTCACACCGCTCAGCCGTGGGGCACAGATTACTTACCTGCCCGAGCTGACCAGCGACGCGTTGGCCCGCGCGATCAAGAACGGTTACGTCACCGGCATGGTTGGCGTGCCCGCGCTGTGGGAGTTGCTGCATCGTCGCATCAAAAACCGGCTGAACGAACAGCACAAATTGGTGGGGGACGCGGCCGAGCTCTTGATTAAGGCCAACAACTGGATCCGCGATCGCACGCCGATGAACCTTGGCCAAATCTTTTTCTATCCCATTCATGAAGGGCTGGGCGGAAAAATACGCTACTTCATCAGTGGCGGATCTGCGCTGAACGAAAAAGTGCAGCGGGACTTTCAGGGGCTTGGCTTCACCATCCTGGAAGGCTATGGCCTGACGGAAGCGTCGCCGGTGCTGACGGTAACGCGTCCGCAAAATCGGATGCTGACCGGGAGCGTCGGCAAAGCGTTACCCGGTGTCGAAGTAAGAATTAAAGACGCAGATGCAGGCGGGGTGGGTGAAGTGATTGCGCGCGGGCCGAATGTGATGCTTGGCTACTACGACAACGAAGCCGCGACGCGCGAAGCACTGGTCAATCGCTGGCTTTACACGGGGGACCTGGGCCGCCTGGATGATGAAGGCAATCTGTATCTGGTGGGTCGATCCAAGGAAATAATCGTCGACACCAACGGCAAGAATGTTTATCCGGACGAGATCGAGGAGCTTTATTCCAACTCTCCGTACATCAAGGAGTTGAGCGTAGTCGGCTTGCCCGATGGAATTGGCGAAAAGGTTGCGTGCCTGGTTGTCGCCGATGATGAATATGACATCGCCCTTTCGCGCACCGAACTTCGCCGCCGGGTCGAAGAGCACTTCCGCGAAGTGTCCGCCTCCCTGCCCTATTACAAACGCGTCAAGGTAATGCACTTCTGGACTGAGGAACTTCCGCGCACGGCCACTCGCAAAATTAAGCGGCGCGAAGTAACGAGCATGCTGGAAACGCTGGAGGACAGTTCGAAGAAAGGTTCTGGCAGTGTCGCGGCTGACGACAATAGGCGCGATGCGATCTGGTTGCTGGACATCGTCGCGACTGTCTCAAATCGTCCGCGAAACGACGTCGCGCTAAATTCCCGGTTGGCGGATTTAGGCTTTGACAGTTTGATGTTTGTTGAGCTGGCGAGCGCAATCGAGAACGGCGGCGGCACTCTGACCGCACCGGAGCGTTTGAACGAAGTGCAGGACGTGCGCGAATTGCTGGGCGCCGTTAATCGCAAAGGCGGCGGCAGCGAACTCTCGTCAGCAAAAGCGCGAACGGAAAAGGAAGATGACGAGATTCATATCCCTTCGTTCCTGCGCGTAGTTGGCGGCAAGGGCCTGGATGCGATTCAGCACCTGTTTTATGAAAAGTTTCTCCGCACTAAGTTCGAGGGTCAAACGAATATTCCGTATCACACGAACTTTATCGTGGCGGCAAACCACGCTTCGCACCTGGACATGGGCTTGACCAAGATGGCCCTCGGCGACGCAGGCGAAGGCCTGGTTGCGCTCGCAGCGGCGGATTACTTCTTCGACAACAAGTATAAGCGCGCTTACATGGACAACTTTACGAACCTTGTGCCCATGGAGCGAAGCGGTTCGCTCCGTCAATCGCTGCGCCACGCGCGCTCATATTTGGATCGTGGTTACAACGCTCTCATTTTTCCGGAAGGCACGCGCTCGATGACCGGAAAGATGGACGAGTTCAAGCCGGTGATTGGTTATCTCGCGCTGGCGGCGCGCGTGGGGATTCTGCCCGTTTATTTGCAGGGCACATACCAGGCAATGCCGAAGGGTTCGAACATCATCAAGAGCCGCGACGTCGGTGCGCGGATCGGTCCTTATCTCTCGATTGAAGAACTGGAAGAGATGACAAAGGGCATGCCGCGCGCAGAAGCATACCGGCTGATCGCAGCGTATGTGCATCATCAAGTCGCTAACCTTCGCGATCGCAAGAAAACGCCGTTCGACGTCGCTGCGATGCGCAAACAGTGGAAAGCGGAACGGCGCGCGATCTCGGCCGAGCGCAAAGATGCCGGCCAACTCGTAAGTTAGTAGCAGTATGACGACATCAAAGCAACGTACAGCCCGCATGACGCCGGTGCGCAGCGGGACGAAGCGCCGGGCGGCGATCGAAAAGCGTGAGCGGCCAACTACGCTGGTTACTGGCGGAACGGGCTTTCTCGGCTCTCATTTAGTGCGGCAGCTGGTGGCCGCCGGCGCGAAGGACCTGCGCGTGATGGCCACGCATATCCCTGATTGGCTGACGGATCTCGGCGTCGATTCAGTAGCCGGCTCAATCACTAATGCAGACGACGTCGCTCGCGCGGTCGAAGGCATCAGCGACATCTATCACCTGGCCGGCAAAGTCTCACGAGAAGCGGATGATTCACGCGACATGTACGCGGTGCACGTCGACGGCACCCGGCTTCTGTGCGACGCAGCCCGTGCGGCAGGCGCGAAAACGATCGTGCTCGCTTCCAGCAGCGGCACGATTGCCGTCACCGAAAAGGGCGACGCCGTTCCCGATGAAAACTATCCACCGCCGCTCGACATAATTGCGAGGTGGCCTTACTACGCCAGCAAGTCATATCAGGAAATGGCAGCGCTCGAACGGTTCACAGGTAAAGGACTGCGTCTGGTGATCATGAATCCGAGTCTCTTGTTGGGCCCATCCGATGATCGACTCAGTTCGACCAAGGTCGTGCTGGATTTCATGGCGCGCAAGATCGTAGCGGTGCCGTCGGGTGGTTTGAGCTTTGTGGATGTGCGGGACGTCGCTGCCGCTTTCATTGTCGCAATGAAGAAGGGTCGCCATGGCGAGCGCTACTTGCTGGGATCAGTTAACTGGACCTTCCAGAGGTTTTTCGATCGGCTGGCGCGACTGACAAAAGTCGCAGCCCCTCGTTTTGCCCTGCCGTCCAAAATGGCAGTGGCGGGCGCGCAGGTAATTGATTCGCTCTTTCGCCAGTGGAACATGCGGCCCCCGGTGGAAGCCGGCGCAATCGAAATGGCAGAATATTTTTGGTACTTGAACTCGGCCAAGGCAAAGCGCGAACTATCCTTCAGCCCCCGCGATCCGGCGGACACGTTGAACGATACGGTTACCTATGTGCGGGAGAATTTCCTGGGCGGCGACGTGTTCGGAAAGTGAGCGGGGTGAAACGCTATACCGGCCAGCAACGCCGAAGGCGTTAAATAACTCAGCCCAGGGTAACACCCTGGGAACCTGATCATCCTCAATCGATTTACCCTGAAAGGGTTGAATAAACGATTCATCCCAATGAAGCCGAGTTACCATAAAAGCGTTCAATCCCAAACATATCGCTCATCGAACTCCACCTCATATCGCCGCAGGAATCTGCGGAACTCATCTTGAAACGTAGCCTTCTTGTGGTGACGCTCCTGCTCCGCGATGTAAAGCCGCACTGGCTCAACATGAGAGTGGCTAACGGAGAATGCTCCATAACCGTTCTGCCAATGAAATTTCCTCATTTGAGGACTCATTGTTTTGATCCATTTTGAGGAACCTCGCTTCACCTCATAAACAATTTCCGACATCGACTTGTTCTTTGAAAGCGCGAATAGAGCGTGCACGTGATCAGCTACCCCGCCGATGAAGAGTGTAGGGCAATCATGCTTTCTCAGAATGCCGGCCATGTAAACATGCATTTCTTGACCGATACTCTTATCGGCCAGGAATGGGTAACGATCTTTGGTTGAAAAGATGAGATGGGTCCAGAGTCTGGAGAGCGATTGGGACATGGGTCGAACCTCTTGCAAACTAGAGGATGGGAATCGACCTACTTTAACTCGTTGTTCAGGCGTGGCCTTAGGAAGCGACGTCTTGCCGTCATTCGCTGTGATGCAAGGAATTCAGCTACTTTTAGGTTTGAGGGCTTAATTGAGCGTTGTTCAACCCTTTCAGGGTAGATGAACAAACGTTGATGGGTTTCCCAGGGTGTTACCCTGGGCTGAGTTATTTAACGCCTTCGGCGTAGGGACTCACACCTTCACCCTGTCCGGTTGGGCCTGTCCGGTCGACTTGTCGATCCGGTCTGGTCTGTCCAATGTTTGGTTTGGGGAATCTGCGGACTAATCTCTCTCCTTTATTTCCTCGCCAGCACGTACATGCGCTGGGTGGGATACTCAAATTCATAAGGCTCGCGCTCTCTAATCGTGGCGTCTTTGAATCCGGCGGCCAACAGGTAGCGCAGCATCTCGGCGCTGGTCATCAGTGTCACATCGATTGAGACGGTTTCGCCGTACCATTCGTCGCGGTGCAACTCGCCTTCCCCGCCGTGGAAGGAAATCAGTAAGGCCCCGCCCGGCTTTACTACCCGCAGCATTTCCTTCAGCGCGGTTGTCATCTCATCACGCGCCAGGTGAATGATCGCGTAAAAGGAAACGACGCCTGCCAGTGAATCATCCGCGAAACCGAGCCGCAGCATATTGCCTTCCGCGAAAGAGATGTCCGGATTCAACCGCCCGGCAACGCCCACCATTTCGGGCGACAGATCGAGGCCGCACATCTCCACGCCGCGATCTTTCAAGTAGCGGGCGATTTGGCCCGGGCCACAACCGATTTCGCAGACTGCACCCTTCCCGCGAACCATGTACGCGAACTCGTGGAGTATCTCGCGATCGAAAGGCTTGCGCTGAAGCTCCGCGAAATACTCCTCCGCGTAATGCTTCGCTACTCGATCGTAACTGGATTGAAGATCCATCTATTCGCCGAGGGCCGCGTATTTGAAAATGCGGAAGCGATACTTTTGTTGCGCTCGAATGTTGCGCGCCACTACGCCGTGAAGATTTTCGTCCCAGTTGGTGTATTGATCGATAAACCGGTCCGCGGCCGCCTTGTCACCCTGATACTGCACGTCCAGCACTTTCTTCAACAGCGCGCCCACTACGTCGTGATACTTATCGTAATGAATTCGCAGTTGACCATTCTCAAAAGTCAGGAGCCCCTTTTCCAAAAAGAAATTCCACTGCATCAGTTGCATCGTGTTGTAGGGCTGATCGCGCCGCGGCTTGTTGTTTTGCAGTACACGCAGGATTCCGCCCGCGTAAACGCTGCGCAGTTGAGCGTCGGTGTAATAGCGCTGCTTGTGCAGGGTTTCCGCCACGAACAAAGACACGAGGTCTGCCTTCATCTCTTCCAGCGCACTGGCGTCTTCCTGCAAGACGTCGTCGAGGTCGCGATTGTCTTTCGTGCGATCCACGCCCAGGTAGTGGCCCACTTCGTGCCACAGCGTCCGATAGAAATTTCCATCCGGCGTCAACGCGCTCGCCTGTTCCGCGCCGATCGCGGCTGTCAACGTCGCTGATGTGCCAGTGAAGATATTGGGTTCGCGCATGATGTTCGCGCGCAGCAGGATTGTTCGGCCGTAGCGCCGCGCCAGGTAACTTTCGTTTGGCAGAATCGTGGCTGTGTTGCCGCCACGCGACTGGGCAAAGTCGGCCACCACATCGTAAACGCCGACCGGGATGTCCTCACGAATTTTCTTGTGGTGATCGTATGGCAGCGATTCCTCGAGCGCTTGCAAACCTTTCATCGCCTGCCGCAACGCATTGGTCTCTTCCTGGCGCGTACTCAACACGTTGAAGGCGAAAAAAGTCTTTACGCCGAAAAGCTCGTCGTCGTAAGTCTCGTATGAACCGATCTGAGCGTTAAGATGTTTGAAACGTCCCGTCACCCACGCCGCATCCCCCGATTCATAATCGTCCGATAGAAGATCTCGCGAGCGATTGCGCAGGTAGCCCGCGAATTCTTCGTCGTCTTTGGTGACAGCGTCTGCCGCTTCGTTTAGCAGGGCGTGCGCGCGTATCAATTCATCGGCATAGGCAACCGAATAAGGCACCGCGTAAAAACCCTGGGTTCGCGCTGCTGCCGCCTGACTACGCGGACCGCGCAATTTCCCTGCCAGCGATTCCAGTTCCGCTCGTAATCCCGGGTGCAGCGCGTCCAACACTGGATACTTGCGCAGGGTCGCTAAATCGCTGCCGGCGTTCATGGAGTTAGCCAACCGGACCACGGACCGCAGGCCCATGATTGCATCACGTTTTTCCGGATGCGACTGAAGGAATGATTCGATCTCCTCTTTCTTCACGCCCCATGGGTAAACATTTTTGCCGGGCACGGTCGAATCTACCGGCAAGAATGGTTCGCGCTTGTTTTCCAGGGTCGTCGCGATTGGGCCCTGGTTTAAACGATAGAGAGCCAACAGGTTTTTAGTTGCGGCTGACGATCCATTGCGCCTATCAAGCTCGCCCAGTTGTTGAAATGCTGAGCGCGCCTGTGGATGACGCTGCTTTTCGTAGATCTCCTGAAAGATCTTTCCGACTTCGATGAGCTTAGCTAACGCCGCCCGCTCACCGGCGGTCAGTTGAGATAAGTCAGGCGCCAGTGTCAGCGTCTGGGTCTTCTCAATGATCGGCTGGCTCTTTTCCAACGGCCAGTAACCGGCCGGCAATGAGTTTCGTGGTGTCATGCGAGTTTGCGAGAAAGTGGACGCAAAAATAGTTAAGAGCAAAGCGACTGGCAAAAGTTTGGTCATGTTTCCGCCTCAGAAAAGTTTTTCTTATTTTGCCGCTTTCAGGAGCCTTCGTCCAGACGCGGCGTTCATTCCGGTAGTGAGTGAGTTTGGCGAAACCGCAGTGAACGCTGGGGGATCATAAATACAGAACCGGGAGCAGTAGCGACCGGGATTAGCAAACCTTACAAACCCCGTTAGAGACTTCGGTCTTCAAACTTGTGCCTGGTAGTTACCACTTCCGCGGAATCGCAAACTGACCCACTGTCCGTTCATTCCACTGCCGATTACGTCACCTGTCGGGAAGAGACTGCGGGGCAACGGACGGGAGACTCTCGCGCTACATCGATCAGAAACTGATTTCTCTACCAAAGATGGTTAGACGCTTTCTTTTCCGATACGGCATCGCTCTTGCTAAGCACTTCGCGATGAATTCTATTAACGTCGCCATACTGGAACCAGCAACGCCTTATCCAACGGGAAATCTATCCCCACGGCGCAGGCTTACCGCAGCCGATTCGATCGGAAAAATCCTGCACGGCATCCAACGTCGTTGGCAGCGCGAGCGCCGCCGTCGCAAAGTCGGGCGCGCCTACGACATGGCGATTGAGATCGCGCGCGTCCTACCGCGCAGCGCGCGAGTGCTCGATGTGGGCTGCGGGAATGGCTTCATCGCGCATCATCTCTCCGCCCTGCTCGGTCAACCTGTGACGGGGATTGACCTGGATCCACAACCTCAGGCGCAGATCGACTACCGGCGCTTCGATGGCACGAAATTCCCAGTGGAGACGAAATCATTTGATAGCGTCTTGTTTTGTTATGTACTGCACCACGCACAGGACCTCAACGCTATTCTGCAGGAAGTGCGGCGCGTGTTGCGGCCTGGCGGAATGATGTTGATTTATGAAGACATTCCGGCGTTATGGTGGGACCGTTTGGTGTGCTGGCTGCACAACCAACAATGGAAAGGTCGCACTGAACCATGCACTTTTCGTAGCGAACTGGATTGGCGAGATACTTTCGCCGTGGCCGGATTCGAAATAATCAGCGAGCGTTCGCTGCGCCGAACGCGCAATTTGGCCCATCCAGTCGCGCGGCGCTTCTATTCGCTCAAACTAACCAGCGCCTAATGCGGGCGCAGCACGTCGGTTAGTTTGCTGAAGTCCGCTTTCGGCCTGGTAAGACAACGATAAGTGACGGAAGGACTGTTAGGTCGCTCGATTATCACGCCCTGCTCCATCACCCGCGGCTTCTCCTCACCGTTGTAGCTGTCGAAGATCTGGTAGCGGTTGCCGTCGATCGAGAAATTTATTTCAGTCAGGTCAACCTGATAACGCATGTAATGAGTGTAAGCGAACTGCTCCTGCGTTGATTCCCGCGTTTTGGGAAACTCCAACTCGATTCGCGTGGGCAGGCCAAAGCGGTACTGCAAATAGCCCCGCTCGAGTTCGAGATCAGGCGAAGCGCATAGCGAGACGATCCTGACGGGGCGTCGCAGGCGGCAACTGAAAATAGTCTGCTCGTTCTTTTCGCAGAGCGAGTTGGGTTGCAGCGGCTTGCGAGCAGGCGTCGCCGGAACTGCTGGAGTCGCCGGAGCCGTGGGCGCGTCGGTTTTGAAAGTGAGAATCGCGATTCCCTTCGCATACAAGCGCATGACGTCGCCCCGAATGTAAAAGCTACTTGCCCGTTCCAGACCGGCCATGAAGTCGTTCTCGGTCTGTTGCACCTCTTGATCAACGCACGCGCGCCTGGTGCTAATAATGCGCGAAAACGTCACAGTCCTACCGCTGACTTCCACCATACCGGACATTCGATTGCAACCACCATCACCCGAAAAACGCCTGGCCGCTTCATCAAGCTGAATGTATGGTTTGGTGGTTTTCACGGCGACGCCGCCAATATCCATCAGGCGCCACTTGCTACCAAAAAGCGGAGCATCCTCAACCAGGGCTGTTTCAACTTCGCGCAGATCACTTGCCGCATGCGTTCTGTTCGCATCTGAAAGCCTCAGTGGCGCCAGCAAAAATGCCGTTGCTATCATCAGCGCCAACGCGACTGAAATAAATCTCCTCGATGAGTAGGACCCGGTCATACCCAATCTTCCCGCACCTCAGATCACGCCAAGCTGCTGCGACATTTTCATGAAGTCGAAGTTGTTCCAGGCTTCAACGAATTTTCCGTCCTGCACCCGCACTATTGCTATGCCGGTGAATTCCACCGGCGCATGTGTCGCCTTAAAGCCCAAACTGTCGCCGCTATGCTTGCCGCGAACCGAACAGCGCGCGACTACCAGGTCGTCTTCAGCGATAGTGTCTTCGACTGTGACCACCATATCGGGAAATGCTTCGCGGAACTGCGTGTGAAAAACTCTGAATTCTTCCGGCCCACGAACCTCGGCGCCGCTGGGGTCCGCCAAGCCATGGATCACACAATTGCCGGCCAGCAACTGTTCGATTGTCTCAGCCCGTCCCTGGTTCCAAACTTCTTCAAACCAACGTTTGATCAAGGCCTTGTTCTCGGTAGTCATATTTCCTCCTGGCCGCAGGGATGGTGGGCGCGGCCTTACTCCTCAACCAGGTCTGCTGAGATCTCAGCCCCTGGTCCCGATTCTTCAGCAATGCGGATGAGCTCGTGAAGTTTTTCGTTTTGCTCATCATTGAGATCGACAAACTGCACGCCGAAGCCGCGGCCCGGGTGGTAGTGACGAACTTCACCTTCGAGATACAGCCAATCGTCGTCCGGCAGCAACACGCGAAAGCCGACGATCTCTCCCTGTCGCACCTCGCCAACTGTATCCAGGAAACAGCCGCCAGCCGAGAGGTCGGTAACACGGGCCGTGTGTTTCTCTTCCCAAACAGCGTCGATATTGACGCCTAGTCGGGGTCGGGTTCTTCGATCCATACGGACCTGATTTCAGCGGTCAGACTCGCGCTTAGGCGGTCTTGAATTGCGTGATCTCTCCGGGCTTGCGCAACATTTTGTTAACTTCTCCCACGTGTTGCTCTTCCTCGGCAATCATCTTTCGCGCGTATTCTTCCAACAAAACCGAACGGTCGCGGACCAGATCCAGCAGTCGCTTATACAAAGCCAGGCCGGTCTTTTCCGCTTCCAAAGCCTCAATCAAAATATCGTTTATGCCGTGCTTGTGTGTTTCCAGCAGCGCGCCGATTTTCAAAGACGGATGTTCGCCAAAGTGTGTCACCAGCTCGCCGGCCTCATTCGCATGCATCAAGCTCGTAGTGGCTTCGGCGCGCAACCAGCTGACGATGGGTATACGACTGTGCCCAAAGATCATCAGCGCGTAATGCGTGTACCGCACTACGCCGGCGAGTTCGGTTTCGAGTATCTCATTCAACAATGCCACCGCAGCGGCCTTGTCCAGGGTCTGTTCGGACATCATTTCCTCCTGCTGGTTCTGGTTTTGTTCCTGGAGTTTCCAAACGAGCGCAAAGCCAGCCATGCGGCGGCCGTAGCCTTTTTCTCCTCCGTCCGCCATGGCTGACCAATCGAGCGGCCCAGATCTTTGAGTTGCTGGCCTAGCTGTTCGGCCGTAATTTGTAACTCTGTTGCCGCAAGCTGATCGAAATCACGTTCCGCGAATACCAGACCGTCAAGTTGATTTTCCGTCGCGGCAGTCTCCAGCACGTGGCGAAACAACACGCCCTCCGCCGCGTGGGCCCGGATATGCGGACTGCCGATTTTCTCCAACTGGCGGTCGGGCGCGCCGACGATGCCGACACCGCAAACGACATTACCGTCGGCGTGTTCCTTCTTTACTAACTGCGCTAAAGCCCTTGCCGCTATTCTCTCGATCGCGCGGGCGAATTTTCGGACTGCAATCTGACCCTTCTCCCACGGCAAGTCCATCACCTCGTGATAAGGCTGGAAGGTTCCGGGCACGCGCGGATCGATCAGGCTCAGCTCCACTCGTCTAAGCACGCGGGGAGAATGCGGCGGGCCTGCAAGCACAACAGCAATCGCCCGGCCGGTTTTAGCTCGCAGCCCGATGCTGGACTGGTTGTCAGTCATGTGATTGTCGCGGATAGCGTTAGGAAGATAATCCAGATGTCCGCCGCCTGTCCATGAAGAGTGAGCGGTGAGCGGTAAAACCGTGGACGGTTCACGGTTCACGGTTTACGGCTTCTGCTGGCTTCAAGGGCAACGGACGCGCAACGCCTGCGGAATAATTTGGAAGGTCGCGGGTAGTGACCCCACCAGTTCGCCGTCCAGTTCGACGGGCATCTCTTCCCGCTCGTTTGCGGCGCGGGCCGTCACCCGTTTAGCCAATGCGTGGCCCACCTGGGCCATGCTTAGGTGGGAGCCGAAATAGAGGCGCGATGCGCTGGTGAGAATTTTAAGAGCGCCGATATCGCCAATGGTTACGATGTCAAACCAACCGTCGTCTAACTTTGCGTCGGGGGCGATTTTCATAGCGCCGCCGAAGTATCGGGCGTTGGCGATGCACAATTCCATAATTTTCAAACGCCGCTCGCTCTTCTCATCAAACTGCAGATAAACGTCTTTGGCGGAAGCCGCCAGAGTGGCCGAAACGGTCGACATCGCATACGAGAGTTTGCCGCGGATGCGATTCGCGCCGAACGCCGAACTCCATTTGTTGTTATCGCCGCCGCTGGTGCGTGTCAGTACGTCAGGACTCAGACCGAAGGACGCCACGTTGATGAAGAAGCGAGTTTCATGCTGTCCATGAGGATTCAAGAACCCAACGCGGCCAACATCGATCAGCCGCGAGCTGCCCTTTCGCAAGACCCGCGCGGCGGCCGCCGTGTTGGTTGGAAGTTTAAGCGTGCGACGAAAGTCACCACCGCTTCCGCTGGGTAAAATGCCCAACTCCGTTTGCTGGTTTGACTCCAGGATGCCATTGGCAACTTCGGAAATCGTGCCGTCGCCACCACAGGCAATGATCAGCTTAGTGCCCTGCCCGGCGGCCTTTTGCGCTATATGCCGTCCGTCACCGCGGGCCGCGGTGAAGTCGACCGCAAACGCGCCAAAATGCGTGCGCAGATCGCTGGCCATTCGCGGCCAGGCTTCCCGCGTCGCGCCTGAGGCCGACGCAGGGTTGACGATAACTAACGGAAGTGAAGAATCAACGCCCATTCAGGTTAGCAGGGTGCATCTCGATTCGACTCCAACTTTCCTTCAACCATGGTGCGAAGTTCCGGTCGCTACCGCTCCCGGTTCCGGACTTGCGACTCCACCACATCCCCTCCAGGGCCGTCCAACTGACCCACTACCTCTTTGTTCGCGCGCATCCTGCGATCGTTTTCGGCGAGCTCTGCAATCTTACTCATTACCAGTTCCGCAATCGCTTTGTAAGTCCGCACATGATCCCGCTGGCCGCGGAACTCAGAAAAATCGATGGGCGGCCCAAAGTGAATGCGTATCACGTCTTCGCGATTCCAGTTCCGCGCAACCTGACGCGGCAGGCTGTTAGTCAAACCTGCGGTGAACACGGGAATCACTTGCGGCTCAGCCTCTTTGATGATCCTCCCGACACCGGGTTTCGGCGGCAGAAACGAGTAAGGGTCATCATTTTTGTTTCGTGTGCCTTCAGGGTGAAACCCGATGATGTTGCCCGGTCCGCGGCGGCAGAGATCGCTCAGCAACCTGAGAGAATACTTATCAAAGTCGCGCTTCTCCGGCATCGGATTACTGCCGGCGGCAAAAAACGGCGGATACATGGACCACCAACCCATGATCATGTTTACAAACAATCCCAACGGCGACTCGTAAAAAAACCGCCCTCGCACCGGAAAGAATAATTGCTTCCGCCAACTCGTGCGCTTAAACAGCATCGCCGAAACGGCGTACATATCGAAGAACGAACGATGGTTTGAAACGAGCAGGATGGGACGATTGCGGTCGGCGGCTTCAACGTGCTCCAGACCGTAGAGGTTCATGATGTTGTAGGTGGAAAGCTGGATCCAACCGGCGCCCATCGTGCTTTGACACCAGGTCCAGAACCGCTTCCATCGCCCCATATTCATGCGGCGCACAACCCGAAAGGCGATCCGCTCAAACCATGACAGAACGTTTAGTTCGTCAGGTTCCGGCTCCGGCGGCGGCGTGTTGTCGAAACTCCCTGGTTCGACATCCAGGGCGGGCGGTTCCCCGTTCGCTGGTCCCTCAGTCCTATAGCCGTCAACCGGAACTCGCGAGACAGGACTTTGCGCGTTGGACATTGGACGATGGCTATTCGATCGAGAAGTACTTTGCTTCCGGATGATGAATAATGATCGCCGAAGTAGATTGTTCGGGCTCAAGTTGGAACTCTTCCGTCAGCGTCACATCAATCCGCGCGGGATCCAGCAGCTCAAACAACTTCACCTGATCCTCAAGATTCGGACAAGCCGGATAACCGAAGCTGAAGCGCGAGCCCTGGTATGCTTGATGAAAAAGCTTTACCAACTGCGGCGCGTCCTGGCCGGCGATTCCCAACTCCTCGCGAATTCGTTTGTGCCACATCTCCGCGAGGGCTTCGGCGCTCTCCACGCTCAGGCCATGGAAGTAAAGATAGTCGGCGTAACTATCAGATTTGAAAAGCTCCTGCGAATACTCGCTGGCGCGGCGGCCTACGGTGACCAAATGAAAGGCAACCACGTCCATGCGGCCCTGGTCCTGGGCGGCGAAATAATCGGCCAGGCACAGATTCTTGCCGGCAGGTTGACGGGGAAAGGTGAAGCGTAGCCGTTCAGTCTTCTGATCTTCCTGATAGATGATCAGGTCGTTCCCCGCTGACTGCGCCGGGTAATAGCCGTAAACCAAGCGCGGCGTCAGAAGGTTCTGTGACTTGCTGCGTTCCTTCAACTCTTCGTAGATCGGACGGACCTTGTCGCGTACGAGCGCCTGGTATTCCTCAGGAGGTTTGCGTCCCTGTTTGAATTGCCACTGGCCTTTGAAGAGCGCGGTTTCATTTACAAAAGCGAACACTTCATCCAGCGGAATCTCGTCGACCACCCGCGAGCCGTAAAACGGTGGCGACGGAATCTCGGCATCCGGCCGAACGTCTGATCGTTTGGTGTGCGTTGTGTCTCCCGCAATCTTTATCGCCCCACGCGGTTTAAGGGGTTTGCGGATTCCCAGCTTCGCATCTTCGCCAACCAGATCTTCGACGTCTTCTGTTGCCACCTCGCCGTCCGCGCCGGCCGCAGCGGCGATCGCTTTTTCACTTACCTTCGCTGAATCTCCACCGTTCACGCCGGTCAGCAAGTCCATCGTATGCAAACCGTCGAAAGCGTCTTTCGCATAAAACAGCGTGCCCCGATAGATCGACTTCAGATCGTCCTCGACATAACGTCGAGTAAGCGCCGCGCCACCAAGGACCACCGGAACTTTGATGTCGCGTTCGTTCAGGACCTCCAGGTTCTCCTTCATGATCAGCGTTGACTTCACCAGCAGACCGCTCATGCCAATCGCGTCGGCGCCCTGTTCCGCGTAGGCGGCTAAGATGCTTTCAATTGTCTGCTTGATCCCGAGGTTGACGACGCTATAGCCGTTGTTCGTCAGAATAATGTCGACCAGATTCTTGCCGATGTCGTGCACATCGCCCTTGACGGTGGCCAGAATCATTTTGCCCTTTGCCGTAGCGCCGCCTTTCTTTTCCATGAAGGGCTCGAGAAAGCGCACTGACGTCTTCATCACTTCGGCTGATTGCAGCACAAACGGCAACTGCATCTGGCCGCTGCCGAAAAGGTCGCCCACCACCTTCATGCCGTCGAGCAGAATATTGTTGATGATGTCGAGGGCCGGATAACTCTCGAGCGCGCGTTTTAGTTGCGTCTCAAGTCCCTGTTTTTCCCCGTCGATGATGTGCCGTTTCAGACTTTCTTCGACCGGCAGCGCCGCGTCGTCAACCTGGGCCTTCTTCGTCGTCACACCTTCAAAGAGCTTGGTGAACTCACCCAGCGGATCGTAGGTACAAATCTCGCCGTCGAACTTGCGCCGATCATAAATGAGCTGGCGGGCCACCTCGGTTTCGCGCTCGCCGATCCGATTCAGCGGCACGATCTTACTGGCATTAACGATGGCTGCATCCAGCCCGGCTTCTACTGCTTCATGAAGGAAAACCGAATTGAGAACAACACGTGAAGCCGGATTCAAGCCAAAGGAAATATTCGACACACCAAGGATTGTGAAAGAGCCCGGGAGCTCCGCCTTAATCCGTCGAATTCCCTCGATGGTTTCGGCAGCGTTCCGCCGATCTTCCTCAATCCCGGTCGAGATTGGCAGCGCGAGCGCGTCAAAGAAAATATCGTGGGCCGGCAAACCAAGTTCTTTAGTTGCCTGTTCATATGCCCGCTTGGCAATCTTGAATTTGCCGTCGGCGGTTCGCGCCATGCCTTCTTCATCAATGGTGCCAATGACGACGCCGGCGCCAAACCTCTTAGCCAGTTCGATGACTTTTTTGAAGCGGGGTTCGCCGTCCTCATAGTTGGTCGAATTAAGGATGCATTTTCCGCCAGCGTGTTCGAGGCCCGCCTCCATCTTTTCCCATTCAGTGGAATCGAACATCAGCGGGATGCGAATGTTGGTGACCAGGCGCGAGGCCAGCTCATGCATGTCTTTCACGCCGTCGCGGCCGACAAAGTCCACGTTCACGTCCAGCACGTGCGCGCCTTCGCGTTCCTGTTCGCGCGCGAGCGAAACCAGGCCGTCCCAATCCTCGGCGTTCAGCAGATCGCGCATCTTCTTTGAGCCGCTCGCGTTTACACGTTCGCCCACGATCAGGAACGAGTTCTGCTGGACGTATGGTTGCTGGCTGTAAATGGAGGACGCCGCCGGCAGTGTTATCGCTTCACGGCGCTTGGGCGTTACCCCCTGCATCGCCTGGACTACTGCCTGCAAATGAGCGGGAGTCGTACCGCAGCAGCCGCCGACGATGCTGACTCCGAAGTCTTTGGCAAAGTGTTCTATCTGTGCGGCGAATGTCTCTGGCGTTTCGTCATAGTGCATCTTGCCGTCTTGCACCGAAGGCAAGCCCGCATTGGGAAGCACTGAAACCGGCAGCGTCGCATTCTCGCAAAGATACCGAAGATGCGAGGGCATGTCCTTCGGACCAGTTCCACAATTCATACCCACCACGTCAATCGAAAACGGCTCGAGGGCTGTCAGCGCCGCGCTGATTTCCGTGCCCGGCAACATCGTGCCGAAGTTCTCGATGGTGACCTGGGCAATGACCGGCACGCGCCGTTTGATTTGTTCGAAGTACTCGAAGATGGCGGAGAGCGCGGCCTTCGTCTGCAGGAGATCCTGACACGTTTCGACGATGAGCAGATCAACGCCGCCATCGACCAGGCCGCGTGCCTGTTCGTAGTACGCCGCTTTGATGTCACGGAACGCTATGTGACCGAGTGTCGGCGATTTTGTTCCCGGCCCCATCGAGCCGGCCACCCATCGCGGTTTATCTTTGGTCGAGAAATCGGCGGCAACTTTCCTCGCCAGTTCCGCCGCGCGCACGTTTAGATCGTAGGCCATCTGCCCGATGCCGTATTCGTCCAGCACGTACGGGATTCCGCCAAACGAGTCTGTCTCGATTACGTCGCAGCCAACCTCGAGAAAACTCGCGTGTACGAGTTCGACGGCGGACGGTTTGCTAATCAGGAGATACTCCGGGCAGCCTTCAAACTGCGCGCCGCCGTAGTCGTCTACGGTCAAATTTTGCGTCTGCAGATTGGTCCCCATCGCGCCGTCAAAGACGACGATCCGGTCCTTCAATGTTTCGAGAAAACTAGCCATTCTGTTTTAAGAAAACCCAAAGCGCCATCGACGCTGCGTTCTGCCGGCGCCATCAAATATTAAAGCCCCGCGCTTAAACAACGCGGGGCTTTCCAAATCTTTCGATCCGATTCGTCTTCCGGGAAAGACTCGCCGAGCTGTTTAGCGGATTATTTTTCGTGGCCGCAAGTCGCCTTAACTCACCACGTTCGCTACGACACTTATTGAAACATCGCCGTCAAACAGTGTCAAGACACCACTGATCGATAACCATGTCTATTTACCAATTGCCATTTACCCTTTACCATGCCGTCCATGCGACGCGCCATCTACCCCGGCTCTTTCGATCCGGTAACCAACGGCCACCTCGACATCATTGAGCGCGGCTGCAAACTCTTCGACGAAATCATCATCGCCATCCTGGTTAATCCGGACAAACAGCCGTTCTTTACGATCGACGAACGGCGCGACATGCTCGAGGATGTGCTGCGGGAAATCGACCGCGGTGGTTGTGAAGTGTTAGTCGATTCTTTTCAGGGTCTGCTGGTCAGTTACGCCGTTGCCAGGAAAGCGGACGCGATTGTGCGAGGGATTAGAGCTATTTCTGACTATGAATACGAGCTGCAGATGGCCTTGATGAATCGCCGGCTGGAACCGAGCATTGAGACGGTTTTCATGATGCCGGCCGAGAGCTATTCGTACGTCAGCTCGCGGCTGGTCAAGGAAGTTTTTCTATTGGGCGGGGCGTTGGATGGCCTCGTTCCAATGCAAGTCGAAGCCCGCATGAAGCGGAAAATTGTCAGCGGCTGATCCAGCTCTCGCGCTCAACCCGCCGATTGCTGCGTGATATACTCACGCCGTTGAAAGCCATTTGCACATCTACATCCTGTAACTGAGGCACAAACCACTCGCCATGACTAGCGCCGTCCGATCGTTGTTCCCGGTATCTAAGAACGTCTCGCGCATGAAGGCTTCATCGACTCTGGCCGCGATGCAGGCGGCCGAGGACATGCGCGCGGCCGGTGTCGACGTGGTCGACCTGGGCGCCGGCGAGCCGGATTTTGATACTCCGGACAACATCAAAAACGCCGCCGCCGAAGCGATGCGGGCCGGCAAAACTAAATACACGCCCACGGCGGGGACGCGGGAACTACAGCGAGCGATTATCGATTTTTACGAGCGTGAATTCGGCGCGCAATATGCTACGAATGAAGTGATGGGCACTTCCGGCGGCAAACAAGCGCTTTTCAATGCGGTTGTTTCGTTGGTCAATCCGGGTGATGAAGTGCTGATCGTCAAGCCGTATTGGGTAACCTTTCCCGAGATTGTCACCTTCGCGGGCGGCACGCCGGTTTTCATCGATACAGAGGCTACCGGATTTGTACTGACGGCGGACCAGGTCAAGAATGCGATTACACCGCGCACCCGGCTGATTATTCTGAATTCGCCATCCAATCCTTCGGGTCGTGTGATTCCGCCGGCTGAGTTCACACGGATCATGGAGGTTGTGACGGAACGTGGCATCTATGCAATTTCGGACGAATGTTACTTGAGGTTCGTCTACGCTCCGGGCGAGGTTTTTAGCGCTGCCGTGCTCGGTCCGGAATTGCGCCGGCAACTCTGCATCGCGGGTTCGTTTTCCAAAACTTATGCGATGACCGGTTGGCGGATAGGCTATGCGTTGGCTAATCCGGATTGGACTCGAGCGATGCTGAAGGTGCAGGGACACTCAACCAGCAACCCCAACTCCATCGCGCAATGGGCGGCCACCGAAGCCTTGAACGGCGCGCAGGAATCGGTGGGGATCATGCTGGCAGAGTACGCCAAGCGGCGCACATGGTTGCTGGCGGCGCTAAACGATATTCCCGGCTTGTGCTCTGCCGAACCGGAAGGCGCTTTCTATGCGTTTCCGGACGTGCGGGGATGTCTGAAGGGAAAACTGAAAACCTCCGGAGACTTTTCTGACGCGCTTTTAAACGAGGAGCAGACCGTAGTGACCGATGGCGCGGGTTTTGGCGCGGACGGTTTCATCCGAATTTCCTACGCCACGTCCCTTGATCGTCTGCAGGAAGGGATTCGCCGGATCAGGCGCGTCGCTGAACGCCACGCTTAATTTGCGAGCATCTCCCAGCAAAGACAAAAGCGGCGTCGAGTGTACACTCGACGCCGCTTCTGGTTTGCAGACCTACGAAACTCGCTTTAGTAAATCGTGAAGGTGTATTCCAACTGGGCATACATTGAAACGGTATGTCCGTCCTTGGTCGCGGGAATGAACTTGATCTGATGGGCGGCCGCTATCGCTTTCTCGGTCAGCCCGTATGGCAATCCACTCACAGCGCGGATATTGGTGACCTGGCCGGACGACGAAAAGACAGCCTTCAGTACAACGGTGCCCATGATCTGGTTCTTTCGAGCTTCTTCAGTGTACGGCGGATCCGGTTTCGAAATTACCCGTGCTTTCGAGGAAACCTCGCTCGGGCGGAATGTGCGACCGTAGTCAAGTCCACCACCGGGGCCTCCCGGGCCGCCGCCGCCTTCATTGCGCGAACCGCCACCCGTGTTGCCACCTTCGCCTGGACCATAACCACCGCCTGACCCTGGACCAACGCCGCCGCCGGTTCCGGTACCGATTCCGTTTCCTTTACCGGAGCCGGATGAAGGATCAGTCGACTTCGATTTAGGATCACCATAGGAAATCGGCCTGGTATCAGGGGGAAACAGGACCGGATCAGCATCCAGGGTTGCCGGCATTGGCAACGCCGGATTCTTGATCACCGGCGGATGCGGATCAGGAGCCACTACCTGAGGAACTGTCAAACTTGCTTGCGGCAACTTTCCGGCTGACGCAGGTTTCAATTCTTCACGACCGCCGCCACCGCCGCCGCCGGCCTTCTCCTGCTTGGGCTTGCTGCCACCGCCGTTACCTTTTGCCATGCCCGCGGTGCCTTCTTCAGGCGTCGGCTGCTCATCAGGGATATCAACCATCTCTTGCAATTCGAGATCTTCCTGCAACAGCGCCAATTCTTGCGCCCGGCGTGCCTGAAAACGATCCAACAACACGATTCCGGTGACTGCGGTGATCACTATAAACATCGCCGCCAGAACGCCGATCGCCACATTGCGCTGGGTCAAGAATCTCCAGCCGGCGCCGCCGTATGCCACCACGGACCGTTTCGTAAAGCCAAACGGATCACGCTTGAATTCCGGCCACGTCAGTTGTGATGCCTGGCCCACTTCGCGTAGTTCGGTCGCCAGCCGGTTGAACAGGCTGTTGTCCTCAATAATTGTCAGATGGTATTCGCTGCTGTAAGTGGGGATGGCTGAAGCCACCGGTGCAGCGACGACCGCCGGCCCTACCGGGGCGGCCACAAACGGTGCAGCAGAAGGGGCTGGCGCACTCGGGGGTGCCACGACCGGAGCCGTGGCGAGTGGCGTACCATCAACAGGACAGAAACTGAACTTCTCAGCAAATTCTTCCTGACAGGTTGTGCAGAATTTCATTGTTGCTACCTCGCTACCTCGTTGGGGATCAACCACTGGATTTAACCTGACTGCATCGCTGACCACGCTTCGATAGGCTGCAGTCACACGCCCATCAAGCGAAGGGGACGGATCCGGTGGCGCCCAGCTATCCAGCAGGCTTTTAAGATCCTCGTCTCTTATCAATCGAGCCTCGTTATCACTCATCTCAGGCCCTCTCAACTGTAACAATTTCTCTGCCAATACTGAAATACTGCGCGAGCTCTTGTCGCAGTTTTTCCCTGGCCCGGAAGAGCCTTCCCTTCACTGTTCCGACATCTGCGCCGACAATTCCGGCGATCTCATTCAGCGACAGCTCTTCATACTCAAAGAGTATCAACGCTTCTCGCTGCAACGGCGGCAAGCTGGCCACCGCCTGTTGGACCTGCGCCGATAATTCATTATCAAGGACCGCATGGACCGGCGTCTGTCTTGGCGACACTGGTTCGACTCTTAATTCGTCCATCGAACCTTCCCGTCCGGCATGGTGGAAATGCTTCAATGCCTGGTTTCGGGCCGCTGCATATAGATAAGTTCGAAATGAAGCTCGCTCTCGATCAAAATTTGCCGGGTTCTTAAGCAAACTCAAAAAGCAATCATGCGTTACATCTTCCGCCGCGGCCGCCGACCCGATTAGCCTGTAGGCGAAGCGGAAGATCAAATCGCGATACCGAAGATACAGAATGTGAAAAGCCGATTCATCGCCGCCTGCTGCTCTTTCAAGCAACCTTTCGTCTGTGTCTGTATCTGGCAAATCCAGGCGCTCGATCCTGCAGGAACTCTTCCTGCTTCCTTATTACTACGAGCCAGCGAAAAGTTAGGGCGATGGCTAACAACTTTTCCGCCCGGGTCGAAAATGAACAGCCACTACGGCATTATACAAGCTATCTGATGCTGTTTAGCGCGCAAAAGCTGGCCCGCCTCGCGGCCATCAACCGCATGGGTCGAAGCTTGGATGCGCCTTCGGGGCAAACGGTTGACGCTCGCCTGATCGGCATCTAAACTGTTTTTTTTCGCATCACAGCCCGCATCGTTCATTAGATTGAAAACTCGTAATAGCGATTGATTGCCAACGGCTCCCAGCTAACCAGTTTTCCACTTTTCCTAACGTTTTTACATATTTATGAACAAACCGCTTCCGTTTTCAGGCTTTCGAGTAAGGGTAGCTCTGATTTCCGTTTTCCTGCTGGCCGCCAGCGCGACGATGATGGCTCAGCCTGCCCCGCCAGAGCCGTCCCGCCAACAGCTCCTGAATGGCCTCCAGGTTCTTCTCTGGCAAAGACCCGGAGATCAGAACGTCCTGCTCAAGATGCGCATCCACAGCGGCGCCGCATATGACCTGGCCGGGAAGGCCGGACTGATGGCTCTGTTGGGTGACATCCTGTTCCCGGACGCGGAAACGCGGCAGTATTTCACGGATGAGTTGGGCGGAAGGCTTGATGTAACGACTGATTACGACGGCCTGACGATTACGATGGTGGGCCGCGCCGGCGAATTCGAACGGATGGTGGAAATCCTGCGGAACGCCCTCGTCTCAACGCCTTTGACGCCGGAGAATGTCACGCGGCTACGGGAAGGCCGCATTCGGGTCTTACATGACACAAACGCAACGCCCTCATCGATCGCCGATCGGGCGATTGCCGCGCGGCTGTTTGGGGAGTTTCCCTACGGGCGACCTGCCTCGGGAGCGGCGGAAACGGTTGCCCGCATCGATCGTGGCGATCTGATGCTGGCGCGGGAACGTTTTCTGAATGCTGATAACGCGACTATCGTCGTTGCCGGCGGCGTCGATGAGCGGCGGACGATGCGAACGTTGCGGCAACTGCTGGGCAACTGGCATAAGAGCGATCGACTGGTACCGGCAACTTTTCGCCAGCCAGAAGCGCCGAATGAACAGATTCTAATCGTCAATCATATCGGCGCGGCTGAAGCGGAAATCCGCTTGGCCACTCTCGGATTGGCGCGGTCCGATCGTCAGGTGACGGCCGCGGCAGTACTCGCGGTAGTGGGACGCGATCGTTGGCAAGCGGCGCTGGCAGGTTCCGCCAAGCCTGTTGTGTTTGCGCGTCACGAAGCCCATCAAGTACCGGGCCTGTTTGTGATGGGCACCTCGGTAAAGAGTGCTGATGCCGCGAAAGCGATTGCCGCGGCGCGCACCGTCATTCGATCATTGCTGACCACGCCACCTTCGGCTGCGGAGTTCGAAAAGGCGCGGACCGAAATCACCACTGAACTGAGTAAAAAGGTTGGTGACCCCGCTTCACTCATCGACTTATGGCTCGACGCCGACACCTTCAAACTCAAACCACTCGCCGAACAAATCAACGGGTTGCGCAACCTGACGCCGGCGAACATTCATGAAGTCGCCATCCGGCTCTTCAAAGACAAACCACTTGCGACTGTCGTGCTGGGTACTAACGACGACATCAAGCAGGTGCTGGGCGGTGAAAAAGTCGAAGTGCTGGGTGAATCTGTCGCAAAGCCTCCAACAGGGCCAACCTCGAAAAAGCCTTAACATTGCAAATCCTTTGCAAGGCGCCTGCAACCAAACGCCAAACTCTATGGGCTTAACTGAGCCTGATAATAAAACCGCAAAATCGGCGGACCATGCCGCGCGCGTGCGCGACATGTTTTCCCGAATTGCTGGTCGCTATGATTTCCTGAACCACCTCTTGTCGGCGAACATCGACAAGCGATGGCGGAGGATAATAGCCGACAGACTGAAAAGCCGGCTTGATTGCCACGTCGACATTCTGGACGTTGCGTGCGGGACAGGCGATCTTAGTATTCAGATATTTGAAACCATCGGGGCACGGGTAATCGGGTTGGACTTTTGCGGTCCCATGCTCGATATCGCGCGCCGCAAAACTGATCAGGTGGCATTCGTGGAAGGTGACGCGCTGGTGCTTCCCTTTTCAGATGCCTCGTTTGATGCCGTCACGATCGCGTTTGGTCTGCGCAACGTGTCGGATACGGAAGGGGGGCTGAAGGAGCTCTTCCGAGTGATCAAACCGGGCGGCTGGCTGGCGATTCTCGAGTTCTCGAAACCGAAATCGCGCGGCTTTCGCGGGCTGTACGAGTTTTATTTCAAGCGAGTGTTACCACATGTCGGGGGGTTGTTCAGCGGAGTGCGTAGCGCATACGAATACCTCCCGGATTCGGTCATGAAGTTCCCGGATCAGGAAGGACTGGCGGCGCTGATGCGCAGCACGGGTTTTGAAAATGTAGAGTGGGAAAACCTGACGGCGGGAGTTGCCGCAATTCATCTGGGCCAACATGCGCCCCCGCCCGATGGGCTTTAGTTATGAGATTTGTAAGAGCCGGAACGAAGACTGCCGGCCAGCGAGTTTGGTTGCAGCGCACTAGTAATTTTGTCATGCAACCAACAAGACGTAGTCCGAAAGGTTCGTTGAACTGGTATTGAGTAAGGTTGTCGGGGCCAAGCTCGAAACCGGCGCAGGCGGATCCTCTCGGGCTACGGCTTTTTAGTGCCCACCTTTTTGCGCCCCCGGCCGGCCCGGCCCTCACTTCTTGCGTCGCCCTTCTACCAATCTGCTATCATCCCGCACGATTTCTTATTCTCTTGCGCGTCATCCCTTATGAAGCACAGAGCATTCGGCTTATTGCGCCGCATCGCGATGCTGGTCCTTGTTGTCTGGACCGTCGTCTCTCTCGTGACGCTGCTGGTGGAACTGGTGCCCGGCGATCCGGCGGTTGCTGTGTTAGGAGAGCAAGCGACTCCCGACCAACTGCAACAGTTCCGTCAGAGGCACGGACTGGACCGGCCGGCTTTTTTCTTTTCTGCGCCGCGAGACGAAAACGGCGCCAGGCATTTTCGCTGGGACGGTTGGAACAACCGGTATGTAGATTATTGGCGTTCCATTTTGCACGGCGATTTTGGCCGAAGCTTTCGCACCGATCGCCCCGTCTTTGATCTCATCCTCGAAAGATATCCAGCGACGATTGAACTCGCTGTGGCCGCACTCCTGATCGCAGTCAGCATTGCTATCCCGCTCGGCGTGCTGGCGGGAAAGAACCGCGGCACGCTCACCGACAACATTGCGTCCGTCTTCGCCTTACTTGGGATAAGCCTGCCCAGCTTTGTTATCGGGCCGATGCTGGTCTACATCTTCGCGGTCAAGCTTGGCTGGCTTTCGCCATCCGGCCGCTTCGACTGGAGCGACATCATTCTGCCGTCGGTGACGTTGGGCGCCGCGCTTTCCGCCATTCTCACGCGCATGGTCCGTTCCTCTGTTATAGAGGAACTCGGTGAAGACTACGTGCGTACCGCGCGGGCAAAGGGCTTGAGCGAAAGAAAGGTCGTTTACAAACACGTTTTGAAAAACGGTCTGATACCAGTAGTGACTATCATTGGTTTGCAGCTTGGCGTGCTATTGGCGGGGGCTATCATCACGGAAAAGATCTTTGGCTGGCCCGGACTCGGCCTGCTGTTAGTCGAAGACGGCATCGGCAAACGCGATTATCGGATCGTGCAGGGTTGCGTGCTGGCGATTAGCGTCACTTACATCGCGGCCAACTCGCTGACCGACATGATCTACCGCTGGCTGGATCCTCGAATACGCGTCTCATGAATCGTCTCTCGATCATCGGCATAACCATTGTCGCGGTCATCCTGATAGTGGCGATCTTTGCCCCCTGGATCGCTACCCAGGACGTCGGCGCTACCAATCTTTCGCTTCGCTACCTGGCGCCCAACGCGGCACATTGGTTTGGCACCGATTCAACCGGTCGCGATATTTTTGCGCGAGTCGTATTTGGCGCACGCATCTCGCTGCAGGTTGGGATAATTGTCGTCACCGTCTCAGCCGTTGTTGGTACTTTGTTCGGCGCTCTGGCTGGTTATTACGGCGGATGGATCGACCGCGTTCTCTCCGGATATGTCTTCAATGTTTTTCTCGCTTTCCCCGGGCTGCTGTTAGCAATTGCGTTGGTCGCGTTCCTGGGCGCGGGCTTGAACAAACTGATCTTCGCGCTTTGTATCATCGGCTGGGTCGGATATGCACGCTTAATTCGCGGTCAGGTTTTGAAAGTCAGGGAATATGACTTCGTCCAGGCGGCGCGGGCGCTGGGTGCGGGCGACCTGCGAATTTTGTTCGTTCACATTCTGCCTAACGCCATTCAGCCGCTGATCGTCCAGGCAAGCCTTGGCATGGCCGGAGCAGTCTTGTCGGAAGCGTCGCTTTCCTTTCTGGGGCTGGGCGTCCCGCCACCGGCGCCGTCATGGGGAGTTATGATCGAAGAGGCTCGCGACTTATCCACCTTACAGAATGCGCCGCACGCGCTCATCTTCCCAGGTGTCGCCATCGCTCTAACTGTTCTGGCTTTCAATTTCATCGGCGATGGATTACGCGAATACCTCGATCCACGACAGCGCAAGCGCTAATCTCATCTCCTAAAGCCAGATCACTCGCACCGCTATGATGTCCATCGATTCGGAATCAATTGAATCTGCGACACGGGATCGGGCAATTGCTGTATCAGTCGATCACATTTCCAAGACCTACCCGGTTTCATTCCTGCGCTTGAAGCGACTTTTCCGTCGACGATTCAAACCGCCCGTCGAGGCCCTCCGAGACGTTTCATTTGAAATTAGCGAGGGTGAGATCTTTGGCCTCATCGGTCCGAACGGCGCCGGCAAAACCACGCTAACCAAAATCATGGCGACACTCGTGCAGCCAACGTCCGGCTCGGTTTCGATCAAGGGCTTTGACAGTGTGCGCGAGGATGAAGACGTGCGACGGCAGGTTGGGTTGGCAACAGCAGAAGAACGAAGCTTTTACTGGCGGCTCAGCGCGGAAGAGAATCTGATGTTTTTCGCCCGGCTTTATGGCCTGGGTGAAGCCGCAGCCAAGAAAAGAATTCACGATCTCCTGGATCGATTTGAAATTGGCGATCTCGCGCGGCGCCGCTTTGGCGAACTCTCGACCGGCAACAAACAGCGTCTGGCCGTAGCGCGCGCCATGCTGCCCAGCCCGCCAATTCTATTACTGGACGAACCAACGCGTTCCCTCGACCCGTTGGCCGCCGCGCGCATGCGTACATTAATCAAATCTCTCGCCACGGAGGGCGCGCGCGTTACCGTGCTGTTGACTTCGCATAATTTGCTGGAGGTCGAAGAACTTTGCGAGCGCGTCGCGATCATCGGTGCGGGACGGATTCGTGCGTTGGATTCTCCTGAAAACCTGCGTCAGGTCCACACACAGACTGAGAGAGTCGAGATCATATTTAGCGCACGCGGCGGCACTAAACAAGAAGCAGAACTACGGCATCTTCTAAACGACGATTTCGAATTAACCGCTGCTGTCCGTGGCGATGAGTGGGTACTTTCCTTTTCCAGAGAACCGCTCGATAACAAATTGGACTCCGCCTTGAACGTTCTGCATGAGAGCGGCGCTGTCATTTTATCCGTCGAAGCGAAGCGCGCGACCCTGCTAGACGTTCTGGAGAGTTATGAGAATGAAGAGAGCCGAGAAAACGGTTCTCATTCCTGACGCAATGACCGGACTTTATTCGATCGTTTTGTTGCTAAGACGCGTGCGCGCCTTTTTGGTGCGCGATGTGCGGCTTACGCTCAGCTACCGCATGCAGTTCTTTTTGCGGATTGTGTCGATCCTGATCGTGGTTACAACGTTCTTCTTCATCTCGAAGATATTTGTCGGGTTTGCCGACCCCAGGTTTTCGCAGTGGCGCGATCCGTTAGCGGCATGGCTAACCGGCTTGGCAGTGCTGAACTATTTCATGACCGGCTTCTCCAGCCTGGCCAACGCGATTCGCCAGGAGCAGATGCAGGGAACACTGGAGAGTGTGCTGCTAACCCCAATTAGCTTACCCACCGTAATTGTGGCCAGCTCGACCTGGGATTTTGTGCAGGCGACTTTCTTTTCTTTCCTCTATCTCTTTTTCGGCTGGCTGTTCTTCGACGTGCATTACCAGGGCTCTTTCCTCCTGGCTTTGCTTTTCCTGCTTCTAACAACGATGGTGTTGGCCTGCCTGGGCATTCTGTCTGCAAGCTTTGCCATGGTGTTCAAACGCGGTGATCCGTTCGGCATCTTTCTCGGTACTGGGTCTGCGCTTTTCTCGGGAGTCTTCTTCCCCACTCAATTATTGACGCAGTACGCGGGAAGCGCTGTCAGCAGCATTTCTCGAGTCCTGCCTTCAACCTATGGCTTGGATGGCATTAGGCGAGTTCTCCTGGAGGGTCAGGGCTTCGCGCAGGTGCGCGACCCGCTGATGGTGCTCCTGGTTTTCTTAGCGGTGTTACTGCCGTTTTCGCTGTGGGTTTTTGGTCGAGCGGTCCGGCGGGCGAAGCGTGAAGGTAGTCTGATTCAATATTAGGTTGCGCTAATGGTGACGACGCGCGTCAGTTACCACGCGCAATCGCCTTTGGCGAGGTCGAGGATCCGGCGAAGTAATTGTCGCGAGCGCGCACAACGAGGTTTGGCTGCCGCACACGGACTTTGATTGAGCGCTGCCCGCCTGTTGTTGCCGCCACTTTCGGGTAGTAACCCAGGCTGTACTGCATTCTTAGTTCGCGGGTAATCGCGGCGAACGCCTGTTCAATATCGGGCAGGCCAGAGGCGGGATAAAAACGTCCCCCGGTCTTCTCGGCTAACTCACGCATATAAGGCCCACTCACGGCATACTTCTTCATCATTCTTTCGCGGACTTTTTCTCTGGCTTTTTCATTCGTGATGGCGGCTAATCTAGCTGGCAGTTGCGGGAGCGTGTCGTACTGTACCGTGTAAATCAATACTTCCTGCTCCTCCGCGTCTCGCACATTTGCTTTGTAAGTCGCTTTGCTGCTCATGTCGACGCCGTCGGTGAACAGAATGATTGCCTTGCGTCCCTGAATCTTTGCCAAGCGAGTATTGAGAACGTAATCGACCGCGTCATACAACACGGTTCCATCGCTAACTTCGGGAATGCGCAGTTTTGTTTTTCTGATGACACTGACATCTGTCGGTTCTGACAAAATGTGAATAGTCCCATCGAACGTCATGATCAAGAGTCTGTCATCGGCCCGCAATTGGCTGATGAACGCATTGGCTGCCGCCCGCAGACGCGCCAGTTGACCTTGGGTAGAACCGCTCGCATCCAGCATCAGTGCGACCGTAAATGGTTTTTCAACCGGCGCGAAGTAGGCGACTTCCTGCTCAACTCCATCTTCGAAAATGCGAAAGTCTTCTTTCCGTAGATCCGCGATGTAGCGGCCGTTGCGATCCATGACTATGGCGGGAACACTGATCAGACTGGTGGACGATCTGATGACGCTATCGTCGTCGACCTCCATAGATTCATCATCGGCAACTTCGGTCGCGTTTGCGGCCGGTGCTGACCCTGACGGGCTTGCCGGCTTTAGAATCGGTGGGGCCTTTGGAGACTGCGCTTGAACGTATACTGTGAGGAATGCCAATGCGAAGAATGCTACAACAGTTTTCATGAGCAGGGTCTCCTGGTAAAGCCAATATTGGTCGGGCCTAACAACGTTCAGTGCCCTAACGACCCGGGAGCAGGGTGCTTCAAACAAAGATGGTATCTACCAGAAAGCACTAAAGACGCAGTTATCCCAGGCTTCGACCTGGTCTTCCTGGTGGGAGTTCCAGGCCTGTCAACCTATTTGTGACTCTGCGTGATAGGCTTTGACCTGTTAAGATTTGGGGGTCAAGACCTTTTCGACTCATCATGCTGCGGTTCTTCAAATACCTAATTCTCATTCTGCTTGGGCTTATTCTCGGGGCCGTGATCTTTGAGGTTGCTACGTTTCCCAATATTTCAAGCATGAGGACCCAGAACCCGGCGACCACATCTTTAATTGAGGCACGAGAGCGAGAAGCGATTGCTCGTGGCGAGCAACCCAAGCGTTGGCAAACATGGGTACCACTGGAGAGAGTCTCTCCGAATCTCTGGCGGGCGGTTCTGGCTGGAGAGGATACGAACTTCGTAACCCACAATGGGTTTGATTACGGTGCAATCCAAAAGGCCTGGGAACAAGCTCAGCGTGACGCCGAGAAGGAAGCTAAAGAAGAAGGCGATGACTCTGCCAGTTGGATCCCGCAGATGCCGGCTTTTAAACGCGGTGCTTCAACGATTACCCAGCAACTCGCAAAAAATATGTATCTCTCAAGCGAGCGATCGTTTGTCCGCAAGGGACAGGAGGCGATCATTACTTTCTTTCTTGAACGCGAGCTGTCCAAGCGGCGTATTCTCGAGATCTATCTCAATGTGATCGAGTGGGGCGATGGCGTGTATGGAGCAGAGGCCGCCGCGCAATACTATTTTCATAAATCGGCCTCCAGCCTTAATGCTCGGGAAGCCGCTTACCTTTCGGCGATGATTCCGAACCCGCGGACAGTGTTCAACCCACTATTGCACCAGAAACGAGTAGTACGCCGCCAGCGAATTATCTTACGAGGGATGCCCTATGTAAGATTGCCGGCTGAGAAGAGTTGAGCGCGAAGTACGCCTGGGTGCGAAAAAAGAAAGGGCCGCCAGGTGGGCGGCCTCATTCATTTCTCTGAAAGGCTGTTGTAGTGAAGACCAGGAGAAACTACACCTTGAATTCCTTCGCAAGCTCCAATTCAGTTTTGCGCATTTCGTAACGGCCCCGTCCGAGGTTCCCCTCCGGGCGGATTGCCAGCACAAGAAAGTACTCGCGACTGAACAGTCTCGCGATAAATGTCAGGCCGTCCAAAACCACCATCAATTCCCGAAGGTTTCCGAGACCGAGGTCATCGCCTGAACGGTTCGCACTTCGAACGAGCGACGTCAGTTCAGCCGAAGCGACATCGAGATTGGCATCCTCACCATCTGAAAGAAAAAACCGTTCAACTGGAAGGCCATCGGCGCCCATGATTAGGGCGCCGATGCTTCCTTCGGTCTTTTCTACTATGCGTTCGAGTGCTTCTCTAAACATCTCGACTCCTATGGACGTGAACCACCCAGGGCGCCGGGACGCGCCGACGGACCAGTCGCACCAGGCAAGCCAGGGGCGGGATTGAGCGTCTGCGGGCCAGATTGCGGCTGGCCTTGCTGCTGCTGTTGTTGCTGCTGCAGCTGAGTTGGCGTCGGCGTGTTCGAGCTCGGATTACCAAGCGGTACAGGCTGTGTAATCGTGGTCGATCGCGGAGCGTTGATGGGTGATGCCTTGGTCGGCCGGCCCTGATAGTCAGGCCGATAGATCCGCGGCGTGATGAAGAACAATATCTCACTGGACTGTCTGGTCGTCAGCTTGCGCTTAAAGAGGTTTCCCAGAACGGGAATGCTGGCCAAGCCAGGGGTCCTCTGTTGCGTGTTGCCTTCCGTATCAGCGAGCACACCACCCATAACCGTGGTGCCGCCATCTGGAACGAGCACTTCGGACTGCATCCGCTGGGTATCGATACCGGGAACGCCACCGACGGCAATACCAGTATTGATCGTGTTGTTTTCGATCGTGACTCGGAGAATCACTGTGCCGGCATCAGTTATCTGCGGTGTGATAGAAAGACGCAGAGGCACTGATACGAACGTCGTGGTCACAACCGCAGTTCCAGCCGCAGCCTGTGTTGTCTGCACCGGAATCTGAGAGCCGCTCTCAATTTGGGCCGGCCGGTTATTAAGGGCTGTCACGCGAGGCGTCGCAACGGTTTTCGCTTCGCCTCTGGATTCAGCCGCCGAAATCAACGCGCTGATCTGCGCCGATCCGAACAAGCCCGTTGTCAATCCGATGACCGTACTGGCTGCCGCGGCACCAAGACTGCCTAAAGGCTGATTGGTTCCGGCCAAACCGCCGAATACGCCAAACGGGTTGGGTCCGCTTTGC